>Ga0105051_10000267_pt1 | contig 69774 bp, 61 predicted proteins | sample FRY02_FD_78383 | JGI IMG/M metagenome (GOLD analysis project Ga0105051, IMG submission 78383) | Freshwater microbial communities from Lake Fryxell liftoff mats and glacier meltwater in Antarctica - FRY-02 (megahit assembly) | ecosystem: Environmental > Aquatic > Freshwater > Ice > Glacier... | reverse complement strand
TCAACGTCTGCTGCCAAATCATTGGACGCAGGTGCTGATGCCTTCAAAAATCCACCGCCCTGTTCCGAAGTCGAAAGACCGAAATCTAACCTCACCCTTGCCACTAAAATCCAAGAAGAACCTTTTTTAGACAGACCCCAGCATAATTATCGCGTCCATTTTGAACACACCCTACGTCTTCAGGCGTTCGCCTCCCCCCGCTAAGTATCCGTTAAGACCGCGACAATTGGCACGACCCTGACCGATACAACCAGAGAGTCGCTTGCTCGGTTCAAAAATAGTCTCGAATTTCATATAGTAGGGGAGTGACGAGTTTATTTCCGTCATCAGTGAGCGAGTTTCGAGATGCTTCCGCACCGTTTTTACCGTGAGCACCCTTTGTACATTATCGCCGTTGTGATTTTGATTGGATTGGCGTCGCCTCTTGCCACTCAGGCAAGGAGCCAGGAATCACGAACCGAGGGGCATGGTCCAACCGCCACATCGCTGACATCGCTGACATCGCTGACATCGCTCGACGTCAAAACGGCCGATGCATGGGCGAGTTTGGTTCTCAAGGGTATCAACACCGAGTTTCCTAATAAGCCTGCAGTGGTCTACGCTCGCTCCGAACAAGTCGTCACGCCTCGAGAAATGTTCCCGGCATTTTTTGGTTGTTTCGATTGGCACAGCAGCGTCCACGGACATTGGCTGTTGGCGCGGCTGATTCGACTTTATCCAGAAATGGAATCTGCATCTCGAGTCCGCAGGGCTCTGACGGAACACTTGACCAAAGAACACATTCAGCAGGAAACGGGATTCTTTCGCCGTGACGAGCAAAAGGCGTTTGAGCGAATGTATGGCTGGGCCTGGTACCTCCGATTGGTAATGGAACTGCAAGCTTGGGATGACGCAGACGCAAAAACTTGGCGAGAGAACTGCCGTCCGTTAGAAAAACTTCTTGTCGAACGAACGAAAGCATACTTACCGCTTCTTGAGTTCCCGATTCGCACCGGCGAGCATCCCGACACCGCTTTTGCGTTGGGACAGATCATCGACTACGCGCGACTGATGAAAGACACATCGCTTGAACGCTTGGTCATTAAACGTGCACGCGATTTTTACCTGAAGGACGAGAACTACCCGGTTCAATACGAACCGTCAGGACAAGATTTCTTCTCCTCCGCTTGGAACGAAGCGGACCTCATGCGCCGAGTCCTTTCGGAAGTAGAATTCGAATCTTGGCTAACGCAATTCCTGCCAAAACTGCAACCTCAACTGTTGGATGGAACGATCAAACCGGTCCGAGTAAGCGACCTCACCGATGGAAAACTTGTTCACCTCGCTGGTCTAAACCTTCATCGGGCATGGTGCATGCGTTGGGTGGGAAGTTCACTTACAAAGTCGAATCCGCTTCGAATTGCCATTGGGCAAAGTGCGGACGCTCATCTCACTGCAGGCTTGGCTTATATCAATAGCGGCCACTACGAAGGCGATCACTGGCTCGCCACTTTTGGACTTTACGCATTAACTTCTCCTGCCGGCCGTTAACGGGTCAAAGCAACGCTTAACCTGCGCTCAAATAACGTTGTCTCGTGGTGCAGCTCAAGCATCTGACTGTGCAGGTTCGAAAAGATTGCCAAATAATGTGCAAATAGATCAAACTGGGGTTTTACGCATTTCAAAAATTTTGATACGAGATTCCGTCGTAAGAATTTTCTTACTGATGTTTTCGCTTCAACAAGGAATGTTTGATGGTCAAGAAAGAAACAACCGGCAAGAAAGCCACCCCAACCTCAACCAGTGCCAAGAGCAGCCCTAAAGCCGCAAAGCCTGGCAAGAGTGTTGCCGCCGCACCTGCAAAGTCGGCACCTTCGAAAGCTCCCGCGAAGGCAACTGCTGTGAAGGCGCCCGCGAAGGCGTCCGCGAAGGCCCCGGTCAAGGCAATTGCGAAGGCAACCGCCGTCAAGGCTCCCGCTGCCAAGGCAGCAGCCAGCAAGGCTGCAACCGCCAAGAAGAAGTAGTTTGTGCTACTTTGAAAAATGCGGCGTCTTGCTTCTCGAAGTAACGCTTCGATACGCCGCACTCTTCATCATCCGCATGCCAAATCAGGTGCATGCCCAGGGCCGCGGCAGTGTTAACTTGGATTCATCCAATACACTGACTCGGCAACCGGCGGTTGTTCTTCGAGAGCTCCTTTGGCATTGGCGTTGCGATGACGCTGGGTCGCTCAAGTCGAGCTCCGGAAGATAAATTTCTTTTGCAAATGCTGAAATTGCTTATCTCCATGCCGACGACGCTGAGTGGTCTTGAATGTCCGCTGGAAAAAGCCTTCGTGCCTTTGGCCATTCAAGTAACTTGAAGGCGACAAAACGTGCTCTACTAGTTCCCTGGAGCACTTTTACTATTCCCACCACTCTTGGAAAACGCTCATGCGCCACACGTTTATCCCGCCGTTTTTCTTGCTAATAAGTGTCGCGGTCGTGCTCAATGCCGCGCCGCCAGCCCCCAAAAAATCGCAATTCATTTACGAGACCGCACCGTTTCCCTCTTGCCACGCTTCAACGCTTGTGGAGCCAAACAGCGGCGGATTGGTTGCAGCCTGGTTTGGTGGCACACGAGAAAAACATCCGGATGTGGGTATTTGGGTTTCACGACTTGAAGGCAACGTCTGGACAACGCCCCTCGAAGTGGCCAACGGCGTCCAAGCGGATGGCTCTCGTCACCCTTGCTGGAACCCAGTGTTGTTTCAGCCGAAGAATGGCCCCTTGATGCTTTTTTATAAGGTTGGCCCTGATCCGAAAACGTGGTGGGGCATGTTGCGACTCTCTGAGGACGGAGGCATAACCTGGAGCGAGCCGCGCCGATTGCCCGAAGGCTTCGCGGGTCCCATCAAGAACAAACCGGTGCAATTGGCAAGTGGCGATTTGCTTTGCCCATCAAGCAGCGAAGACAACGGCTGGCGGGTCCACTTTGAACGCAGCTCGGATCTGGGCCTGACGTGGTCCAGCACCGGTGCGATCAACGACGGCACCGAAATCGGTGCCATCCAACCCAGCATCCTGTTTCACGAAGATGATCAACTGCAAGCGATTGGTCGCACGCAGCAAGGCAAGCTCTTCACGGTTGATTCCGATGACGGCGGGAAGACGTGGGGAACGATGACGCTGACGTCGCTGCCTAATCCCAACTCGGGTACCGACGCAGTGACGATGAAAGATGGCCGTCATCTGCTCATTTACAACCACACCGCCAAGGGTCGCAGTCCGTTGAATCTCGCGGTAAGCAGCGATGGCAAAGCGTGGAACGCAGCGATGGTGCTTGAAAGCGAACCGGGTGAATACAGCTATCCGGCGATCATTCAAACCAAAGATGGCCTCATCCACGCCACCTACACGTGGAAACGTCAGAAGGTGAAGCATATCGTCATCGATCCAGCGACGCTTACGTCTGAACCGATCGTAAACGGCCAGTGGCCATAGTTCGCGATCCGCTTTGACGTTGATCACGCCGCTACGCGTCTGCGTAGCGGCCCAGCATCCGATCCAGTGAATCCGAAGTTTGGTAAATCAGTGCTTCAGGGTAATGAGTATATGGATGAAAGTATTCAAAGGTTACATAGCCGTTGTAGCTTACGGATTCGAGGGCATTCATCACAGCAGGCCAATTGGTGGTGCCGTCCAGCAGAGGCCGGAATGTCTCCAATGAGTAATCGGTACCTTTCTTCGTGAACTCCTTGAAGTGGATGTTCTTGACACGATCACCCAGGATCGGAATCCAGTGCTCGGCGAACTGGAACATGGAGATGTTGCCGGTATCAAAGTGAACCTGCACCGAATCGCTGCCGAAGCTGTCCACAAATTGGTTCATCTCCATCGGGGTCATGAGAAACCCGTTGAAGAAGATGTTTTCCATGTTGAGCGAGACGCCGTTTTTTTCCGCCTTGCCAACCAATTTACCAATGGCTTCTTTCGCGCGACTCTCACACACGTCGTTTGGCACCGGCTCGTGATCATCTCGCCAAGGAATATGGACGGCACCGGGAACGACGAGCAGATTTTCAACACCCATATGATGAGCGGCGTCCGCCATCATCCCCGCAAGCTCGATTCCACGTTCACGCTTGACCGCATCGTTGCTGGAAAGTGGGTAGGGCCAAAATAAGAAGCTGCACAGGCCGCTGATTTCGATTCCGATGCGATCGGCGAGATGTCGGATCGCTGCCAATTCTCGCGGCGACGCTTTGGGCGACAAGTCGTTGTCCAAGTCGTAATTCAATTCAATCGCATCGAAACCGGCTCGCTTGGCAAGCAGCAGGCATTCTTCAAGGGACATGCGATCGGGATAGGGAAAAGCCCAAAGATTAATCGACTTGCGCATCGCGAAGCGAGTGGGTGAAGCGCGGCGATCGTCCGCAGGCGAAGATTTTGTGGTCGCGTCATTGGAGGCTGATTGCCCCAAGGCAGAGGCCGCCGTGGTTGCCGTTACCGTGGTGGCGATCCCGCTGAGGAGTGCATCTCGTCTTGAAACTTTTCGGTTTTGTGCAAACGGATCAATCGCCATCATTGAACATCCCAAAGAACAAAGTACGAGCCACGCGTCACGGGTTGAACACCCATCAATGGAACCGCGAAGAACCTATGCGAGATTCTAATCAGGATACTTGGTGATCAGGTCCAAGTGACGATCAGTCCGCAAAGTCCAGCGACAAAAATGTAATACAGAAAGACAAGCGAAGTAATACGGATGACATCGCCTTCGCGACCGACGAGTCCGACGACCGCACAAGCGGCGACGACGTTGTGAACACAGATGACATTGCCCGCCGCACCGCCAACAGCTTGAAGGGCAACGATCCAAGTCGGGTCAGCTCCAATCTTCTCGGCGACACCGAATTGAAAGAGAGCAAACATCATGTTGGAAATCGTATTGCTTCCCGCCACAAACGCACCGATGCCGCCGATAAGCGGTGAGAACATCGGCCAACCTTGACCGGCCAGCGATGCGACTCCGCCCGCCAATTCATTGGGCATCGAATCAAAACCCGCGGCGCCACCGGCGGAATTGATGAAGACCTGCACCATGGGCACCGCAAACAATAAGGCTGCCGATGCCAACACGATCATTCGCCCTGACCTTCCGGCCGCGAGCATGAAGGACGGACCGCTCATCCGGTGCAAGACAGCCGCAAAGAGACTGGCGAGAATGAAGATCGTTCCCGGAACGTACAAAATCTCGACGGGCGAAATACTGACGGTTGAATCGAAGATGTTCTTGGTCGACTCCGAGCTTGCGGGAATGGTGACGGACTTCAACAGCGCACCGACTCCAAGCGTTGGCAAGCGAGAGATGACCAACAGCAACGCGATCATCAGATAAGGAAGCCAAGCGAATAGCAGTGAAAGGTCCCGTTTGGGCTCTTCTAAAATGATCCGGCTGGTGCCACTCCAGGAATCTTCCCACAGCGCCGGATCTTCAAAATCCCAAGGCTCACCCAAGGGAAACAGGAAGCGGCGTTTGGCAGCGGGCACGACGATCGAAAGGCCGATCAGTGAGCCTAGCAAAGAAGGGAATTCGGGGCCCAGTATATAGGCGATGACGGTGTACGGGATCGTCATGGACAACGCTGCGAACAATGCAAATTTCCACATCTGCAATCCGGCGGCGTAACTTCGATTGCGACCGAAGTGACGAGTCATGATGCAAATCACCATCAGCGGGATCAACGTGCCGGCGATGGCATGAATGGACGCGACCTTCGCACCAATGATCGGTAGCAATTCGGTCCAATCCGAAAGCCCACGGCTGGCCGCATGAGAGGCAACCTCGACGCTCCCTTCGAGCCCTTTCCTGACGCCGACAAGAATGGGTGTCCCCACGGCACCAAACGAGACCGGAGTGCACTGAATCAATATGCCTGAAATGACCGCAGACTTCGCCGGGAACCCGAGCCCCACGAGCAGCGGCACGCAGACGGCGGCCGGAGTACCAAAGCCTGCGGAGCCTTCAATGAATGATCCAAACAGCCACGCGATGATGATCACCTGCACACGGCGATCGGGAGTGATGTTGGTGAACCCACGCCGAATGACGGAGAGACCGCCGCTTTCGCTGAGCGTGTTGAGCAGCAGGATGGCGCCAAAGATGATGTACAGCAGCGTGAACGTGACAACCAAGCCGTTCAGCGATGCGGCGACGATCTGAACGAGACTGAGTTGCCAATAAAAGTAAGCCACGATTACCGACGAAAGATAAGCCAGCGGCATCGCTTTCGCGGCCGACAAACGCAGGGCGACCAGAAAGATGGCCACCACAAGGATCGGCGTCAGCGACAGCAGCGCAGGCAAGTAAGAATTCATGAGATCGGGTCTCGATGAAAAGCATTGATCAGGCGAGTCACGGGACGTCACGGAACGTCACGTTTGATGCAATGATGGAGGAGAGGAAACAAATGGCCGCGAATGGGCGTCGCGAGTGCGAACCAAAACGTAAGCGAGCGAACCAAAGCAGTCACTCGCTTACGCAGCAAATCAATCAATCATTCAAAATACCCTAGACAGCAGCCTTGAGGGCTTCGAGGGCCTTTGCGTAATCAGGCTCTTGCGTGACTTCGCTGACGATTTCCTTGTAGACAACCATGCCGTTGGAATCGAGAATAAGAACCGCTCGCGTCAGCAGCTTGAGTTCCTCGATCGTCAGCCCGTAATCGTCACCGAACTTGTGCGTTTGATAATCGCTTGCCGTTCGCATCAATTTGATGTCTTCAGCACCGCAGAAGCGAGCCTGGGCGAAGGGAAGGTCACGGCTGACGGTGACGGCGTTGACTTTGTCACCCATCGCACCAAGCTCTTGATTGAACCGCTTTGTCTGGATCGCGCACGTTGGCGTGTCGAGACTCGGAACGACGCTGATGATCGTTGGCTTTCCCTTGAGGTCTTCGAGGGTCAACTTCTTGATACCGGCATCGGCATAATGAAGCTCGAACGACGGTGCCATCGAACCGATTGCGAGCGATTTGCCCGCGAGAGTCATGGGGTTACCCTTGAACGTAATGACGCCAGTTTGTGCCATCTTGATAGTCTCCGCTTGATGGGGTGATTGATAAATCTTTTGAATGGTCGCCAGGAGGCGATTTTTGGTAAGCGATTAAGAGTATTGGCTGGTGGGGCGGAATCGAAAATGGGGGTTGATAACCATCATGCCACCACGACGGGTAAATTCGAGTAAACTTTGAGGCCGCTGTGCGTCGCAGTTGGCTGATCGACGCAGGCTTTCCCACACAGCTCGGTCTCAACCATGGAAATGGCCATTCGGTTTCCATTCATCACGACCGGGGCAGGCATCCATGTATCTCCTCGAGAATCCTGTTCTGCAGCGTGAGCTGCTGGTCAACCTGCGGACCGGTCGTTCGTTTTTGCTTCTGGCCGCTTACCAAATCATGCTTGCAGCGGTGGTGCTTATTGCGTGGCCATCGGATGAGCGGCTGGACCTTTCTTCCAATCCGCCATCGGCTCGGCGGCTGGTGGATCTGTTTTTTCTTGGCCAGTACCTTATCGCGTCGCTGATGGCGCCCAGTTTCGCCGCCGGCGCGATCACCGGCGAAAAGGAGCGGATGACTTATGAGCTGTTGCTCGCCACACCGCTTCGTCCCGTCGCCATCATCATCGGCAAAATGATCGCCTCGCTGACTCACTTGGCGATGATCATTGTCGCCTCACTTCCCATCATTGTGCTCTGTCTGCCGCTTGGCGGACTGAGCGTCTACGAAGTGCTCGCTGCGTATTTGGGATTGATCGTTTCCGTCATTTTGTTTGGTGCGATCGGGATTGCGTGCAGCAGCTATTTCCGCCGCACGAGTGCTTCGCTTGTGGTCAGTTACTTGATCATCTTGCCGCTCGTGATGGGAGCGATTTGGTTTTGGCGTGGCTTGGAATCAAGCGGGGCCCTGCGCCTTCAGCTGACCGTCTTGGTGATCCCCGCTTTTGCCTGCACCGCCGTGATGTTGCTTTGCGGGAACGCGGCGGGACGAATGCTTTATCCGCCGGATGTGGGCAGCGAGGGGAAGGATGTCGTCGATATTGAAATGGAAAATGAGAATGCGATCGGACTGGTGATCAATCGCGATCAATTTCCCGATCGGCTGTTTGCACCTCCGAAGAAACAATCGCTGATGCGAGACAACGCGAATCCGGTTTACGACAAAGAGATTCACAGCGAGATCTTTAGCCAAGGGACGCTGATGCTACGCTTGGTGATTCAGATCAGCATGTTGATAGCACTTCCGTTGATGGCTTGGCTGCTGTTTATTAGCAGCGAGAAGGCCCCCTGGTTTGTGGTTTACGTGATCGTCTTCAACATGCTCGTCGGCCCGGTCTTTTTGGCCGGCGGGATCAGTGGCGAGCGTGAACGACAGACACTTGATCTGCTTTTGACGAGCACCGTGACGGCGTCGCAAATCCTCTGGGGCAAGCTGCTGGTCGGGCTTCGCATTTCCTGCGTGTTGACCGGGTTCCTACTTTGGCCACTCTTGCTTGCGGCGGTTTTTGTTGACAGCTTTTGGTCGAATTGGCTCTCTATCTTATTGATGCTGGGGATTGTGATTTCCGTCTGCGTGGCCAACGGCGTGATCGCCCTTTTCTGCTCCGCCGTCATGCGAAAAACCTCCGTGGCGTTGCTTGCGACTTACACAATCATTCTCGGACTCTATGCATTTCCCGTCGCGGGGATTTCGATGCTGACGTTATTGCAACCGGAACTACTGACCAATGAGGCGTGGATATCATGGGCATCGATCACCAGCCCCTTCGCGGCGTTATTCGCGGTGCCACTTGATGAAAAGTTAAATCGATCGGGTGATGAGCCGATCAACATCGGAAACCTAAAGTTTGTGTTCGCCCACTTCGTGTTTACGTTGCTGATGATTTTTAGCCTCGTAGCGCTGACAACAAAACGGCTTCGCAATCGAAGTGCGCTGGTGGGTGATTGATGACGGATCATAAGAAAGAGACGTGCCTGCAGCAGGCCGAGCGATGCTTGATACGATTGCGTTCGGAGTTATTTGCAGCACGCGTTGATGGCGGGTACTGGACGGGTGAATTATCTGCGTCTGCACTGAGTACGGCGACGGCGATCAGCGCGTTGTCGGTGGTGATCGGTCAATCGATTAAGCAAGATGAGGCATTGATTCATCTTGTGACGCGAGGTTGTCGCTATCTCGATTCGCAACAGAATGCAGACGGCGGCTACGGTGATACCGATCGCAACTACAGCAACATCGCCACCTCGTATTTGGTACTAGCGGGTCGGACGTTGGCAGCCAAAGTGATCGGCGATCAACAGGCCCACTCGGTCGACGCCGAAATGGAATCCTTGCGCCAGTACATCACCGCGGAAGGCGAAATTGAGGGGCTTCGAAAGCGTTACGGAACGGACAAGACGTTCGTCGTCCCCATCATGACGAATCTTGCCATCGCGGGGCTGATGGATTGGAAACACGTATCGCGACTGCCGTTCGAAGCCGCGGTGGTACCTGGCAGCCTCTATCGATTCATGCGAATGCCCGTGGTCAGCTACGCGATTCCGGCACTGGTGGCGATTGGACAATCTCATCACTTCCTCGGACCCAAAACTTGGCTGCCGCTACGAAAGTTGCGATCCGCCTCGGTGAATCGGACCACAGGCGTGCTTCGTTCGATGCAACCGAAAAGCGGCGGCTATCTCGAGGCGACGCCGTTGACCTCGTTTGTGCTGATGAGCCTTGCCGCGTGCGCGAGTGTCAAACGCGAAAACGGTTTCAATCATGACGACGCCGATGCGGTCATGAAGCAGTGCGTCCAGTTTCTCACAACATCAATTCGCGAGGATGGATCGTGGCCGATCGATACTAATTTGGCGACGTGGATCACATCGCTTTCGATCCACGCTTTGGGCAGGTGGTCGGGAGACGATCAAAGCTGGGCAAATGATGAATTGGTTCAGTGGCATTTGAACTGTCAGTATCACGTCCGTCATCCCTTCACAGGAGCTTCGCCGGGCGGATGGGGATGGACCGATCTGAGTGGCGCGGTACCGGATGGCGACGATACGCCCGCGGCAATCCTGGCGGCTTTGAATTATCGAAGCACCGTCACCGACGCGATGGCGAGGACGAAGCTGGACGCTGCCATCGCGAAGGGGTTGAATTGGCTCGCGGATCTGCAGAACTCCGATGGTGGCCTGCCAACGTTCTGTCGCGGTTGGGGCCAATTGCCATTCGATCGAAGCAGTACCGACCTAACAGCGCACTTCATTCGTGCGATCGATGCGGCCGAAGAAATCGGGGCAGGGCAGGGCAGGGCGGGTGCCCCGCTGAACATCATTATTGATTCGAAGCTGCACAAAAAGTTGCTGGCCTGCCGGACGCGAGCGATTCAGTTTCTGCGAAAAATGCAGCGAGCGGATGGTTCTTGGCTGCCGCTTTGGTTTGGAAATCAAGACAACCTTGATGATGAAAACCCGATTTATGGGACCGCTCGCGTGCTGTTGGCAATCGGGAAGATCGAGGAATTAACGTCCGAAGCGGCACTTTGCGTCGATTATTTACTTTCTCATCAAAACGAAGACGCTGGGTGGGGCGGCGGGCCGTCGGTCGCCGAATATTTTGCCAAGAATCACGTCAAGGCCGATGACTCGGCAAATTGCGGTGAATTTCGCAGCAGCTTTGAAGAGACGTGTGTCGCGGTCGAAGCGATTGCCGATTATTTGCGAAACCCAGGAACTCTCCAGATGGTTAGGGAAGCGGGTAGAGTCCACCGTGGTGAGCAAGCTATAATCGATGCTGTCCAGTGGCTGGTTCGAGCGGTTAACGGAAACCACCATCACCACGCATGGCCGATCGGATTTTATTTTGCAAAGCTTTGGTACTACGAGAAATTGTATCCCTTGGTTTTTGCGACGGCGGCCATGAGTGCAGCCATCGATACATTGACTACCCGCCCACCTTTTAAAGTCGAAACGAGTAACTGACTTGTCGATCGCGACTTCTGCCGATGCAAATGTAGGCAACGACATCGAGATTACTGCACCGCGCCGACGCAGGCGTGCGACCAGCCATCTGAAAACGGTGCCTGAGACGCTCGAGCTTCGGGAGCAACTGCGCACCGAGTGTGCTCGTGTGGCTTCCGCACTTGACCGTTCGCGGCCAATGACAAAGGACGAACTTGAGCAGGTCTCCCGTGCGCTGCTTGAGTCGCTGGACATGCCCGAGGGATACCTGGGCTGGATCATGGTGGTGCTGAGCAGCGAGTTTTGGCGAGATGCGGTTTCCACCGTGCCGCCTGAACGGCGATTATTCCTGTTGCCACATTGCTTGAAGCACGCCGAGGGTTGTCCGGCCGAGTACGACCAATTCGGAATGAACTGCAAGAAATGCGGCGCATGCAGCATTGCTGACTTCCGCGGCACGGCCGAAGACATGGGCTACCGAGTCTTGGTTGCCGAGGGTTCGCCAGTCGTAATGAAGATCATCATCGGTGGTTATGTCGATGCGGTGATCGGGGTCGCTTGTTTGAACGTGCTCGAAAAAGCGATCGACAAAATCTTGCTCGCCGGCATTCCCTGCATGGCGGTACCCTTGCTTAGCGATGATTGCCGCAACACGAAAGTCGACGAGACGTGGGTCGACGCGATGGTTCGAACGCCACACATCCCCGCGCAGCGCACCACGCGTACCTATGTGCACTTGATGCGATCGGCGGAAGAGTTGTTCTCGACAAAGTCGCTTGATCAATTCGCGCCGCGTCTTCGCGATAAACGCGTCTTGGGTGAGGTGGCGGTTGATCATCAATTGATCGCTTCGCTCGATCCGATCGCGGCGACCGAGCATATTGCATACGACTTTTTATCCCGCGGCGGGAAGCACTCTCGTCCGTTCATCACGCTTGCGGCTTATGACGCCTTGACCGGCGACCTTGGTACGATGGCCGACGGCGTGGCGCATTGCGAAAAGATCCCTCCCACGGTTCGACGTGCCGCGGCGAGTATCGAAACCTTCCACAAGGCCAGCCTCGTTCATGACGACATCGAAGATGGCGATGCGTTCCGTTACGGCCAACCCTCCGTGCATCAACGGTTTGGGGTCGCCAGCGCCATCAACGTTGGCGATTACTTGATCGGCCTGGGTTATCGCTTGCTGAGCGGTCGCATCGATGATGATCGCCGGTTTGACCCCGTCGCGAGAATCGAGTTGCTCGATTGTCTGGCGACCGCCCACACACGCTTGGCCGAAGGGCAGGGGGCGGAGCTGTTGTGGCGAGACTCGATCCAAAAAAAATTGTCGCCACTTGATGCGTTAAAGATCTATTCGCTGAAAACGGCACCGGCGTTTGAAGCCGCCTTGTTCAGCGGCATTCGTTTGGCAGGTGAAGCCTCGGCTTACGTGGAACCAATTCGAGCATTTAGCCGCAATCTCGGCGTCGCGTTTCAAATATTGAACGATCTAACCGATTGGCAAGATGATGCGACCAATAAGGTGAATGCGGCGGGCGACGTGCTGGGTGGACGCCCGACGTTGCTTTTGGCACTGGCGTTAGAGACGCTTGGTGACGAAGACCGCGCGACGCTGATGAGTGTCCTGTCGGATGATTGCGGGCTATCGTCGGCTCAGCGGATTTCGACGGCACATCGTCTTTATCGTGAAGCCGGCGTGTTTGATAAGGCGATGAGGTTGGTGGACAAGCATCAACAACGAGCGGAGGCGGCGGCTGAGAGCATCGAGCCAGAATCGCTTCGTCGCCTGTTCTTTTTCTTGATCGATACCGTGCTTGAACGACCAGTCGAATCGACGCCGACCGTCGTATCCCTTTCACTTCCCGTGACCTCTGCCGCGAGCAAGTAGATCGATGAAGCACTCGATTGAAACACCCGAGCCAGCGGTCGACCTTGATCAACTACTTGATTTATTCTACGAGTCCGGCGAGAAATCAAAGCTCGGGTTGTTCAACAGCGTTGAGGGCGAGCAGGTGCCGCAGCCTTACCGAAAGCTACTGGACCATCATTCGCATATGACGGTCGCGGTGGAATCACATTTTGGCTCGGCGGTCGACGTGCGAGTCGTTCGCACGGTGCAGGACGACACTTGGTACGCACGTGAAATCATTCTGGTTTCACAAACTGACGGTACCGTCGTTCAGTACGGAATCGTCAGGATTCGATACGGAGTCCTCGCCGAAGCGGTGTGGGAAGAAATCGAAAGCGGATTGAAGCCGCTGGGCCGCGTGTTGATCGAGCATGACGTCTTGCGTCAGGTAGAATTGGTGGGGTTGTGGCGTGTGCAGTGCCGACAATTCCTCGCGTCTCATTTTTCAGTTCCCAATAACGAAATCACCTACGGACGCACGGCCCGAATTTTTTGCGATTCGGAACCGGCGATCGAATTGCTTGAAATCGTCAACCCCTGAAATTTCATTCGAGATTTTGTCTGAAAATGGGTCTGACTCAATGCCACACGACACTCGGTTTCCCTGACCGGTACGACGAGATGGTCGACTTACTCTGTGGCACTCGCTGACTCCATCGAAATTAGCTGGGCAACTCCAACGTCTGCTTGGTGACAAGCTGGGTGCATGCCACAGCGTCTAGTCAGACAAGCTCTGGCATCAAACTCTCCTGAAAGGCGTTTCTTTCACGCCAGCGATTGTCGATACAACCGCGGATTATCGCGATCCAAGTCCCACATGCGATCGCGCAACGCTCGCCGGGCGGGATTGGCAATCAAAGCTGTGCTCGCCCCTGGAGTAAAAGTTAGTTCGCTGAAATAGATCTTGTCGTCGAATTTGTATAAGTCAACGCGAACAAAATCGATGCCTCGGGAAAGTTCACGAGCAATTTGCACCATCTTCCGGTGGCTTTCAGGGTCAGCGAACCGGGCCATTTCGCTTTCTGGCACATTGGTATCAAGTAAATTCATCTCCGGATCAAAGCTGATGGACAACGTCTTGCAGGGAGACGAGATCGAAAATGCGGATCGGAATTCCTCGCCTTTCCAATAGCAGAAATAGCAGTAGTTCCAAGGGCTACTTCCATACTCGTCGAGAAGTTGTTCCACCAAAATGCGCGGCGGGATTAAACGGTAATGCAGCTCCCCCGACTTGCGTCCGTAGGTGCGGCGCAGGAGACCGTTGAAGTATGCAACGGTTTTCGGCAGATCCAATTGCGATTTGTCACGCACGAATAAATTCCAATTGCAGCCATGCGTTGCCTTCATGGCGAATTGATTGGGGAGACTATTAAAGCTATCCAATTCCAAACGATTAAAATCTGCGATTATGGGGACGAGATACTCTGCTCCAATACGCTGCTTCACGTAATCCCGAACGGCCAGTTTGTCGGCTAACGATGCACAGAACTCGTGATTTCCGTAAAGTTTTCGGTACAGTGTCTTTTCGTTGACACTTTTCGGCGCGTGCAGATTTGGCCAACTGCCCAGTTTTCGACGATACTGGGCGCGAAGGTAGATTTCATAAAAGACACGATTTAACGTCAATATCCCTTCCGTCGATGAATTCTCCCCAGGTATCTTCATCAGTGATTTAGCCTCATGCTTCACTAATCCTGGCTTTATTACCCACTGGTTCGATCGGATCGATTGTCAGCCATGGTGAGCAGGAATTGTTTTTTATTAAGGAAAAGATTCGGCAGCGCGAGCCAACCAAGACGCCAGAAGCCACACTATTCGGCACGAGAATTGCGGAAGCAAATTTCATTGAGAAACAATCCGAGCAAACGCATGTTATCAAGAATAAACATGTATTTTCGATTGCGTTCCGCACAAACTGGTTAAACATGCCGCTGCAAAGTGCTGTGCCTCAGAGAACTCCCCTAGCCCCCAGAGTTTGACTTGCCGCAACAGGCGAAGAAACTTCCCGAATACCAACTGCGCCGTCACCGAAGGCTGACGAATAACTGTTCGCACACCTCACACTCAAAATACTCCGCTCCGTTCGAGTGTTCTCCGCCGTAAAGCAACAAATCCAGCAGTTCTTGTCAAACGCTTGTTACTTTCCAAGTTCTAAGCAGAAGCCCATCCTCAATCTGAGCGTGAAGCCCATCCTCATGCTGAGCGTGAAGCCCATCCTCAATCTAAGCGTGAAGCCCATCCTCATGCTGCAATTCAAGTCGGTAAGCACGTTCACTGCATGAAAACCGCCTATTTGCTGTGATCGCAGCAAAGTCGCTGAGAAACGAGGTATGAGCATGGTTTTCGTTGACCAATGAGACGTGTTTAACTATCGTGTAGATATTCCAGATGCTGCTACGAAAGCCAGTTTGGTCTTCCATTCTTATACGCTCCATCAGCGGAGTTAGTCGCGGCGGTTGTTCTCAGACGGATCTCGAAGAATGGAAAACAATCCACCCGTCCGACGCCGTAACGACGAGTTGCTTGATGGATCAACCGTTCAAAGAGCGTCCGCACCGAGGGAAATGAGTGTCGGATCGACGGCCTCAATGATGGGTGCGCAGGCAAATTCTGCGGGGCTACCTTCACCAGCCTCGTTCGCCGCAGAGATTGATGATGCGGCGACCGTGATTCGCAAACCTGATGGCGAATCAGGTGTAAAGGCTTCCGCCTCAAACCATGGGGCGACGCCCGCAGCGGTTGCCGCGGTGCTGTTAGGCGCGCACTTAAACCATTTCTTGCTCGAAGAGATGATTGGCGGCGGGGGAATGGGGGCGGTCTTTCGCGCTCGCGACGAACGCCTGGACCGCATCGTTGCGATCAAGGTGATTCCATTTGTCGGTGACGATCCGGACCTTCAAAGACGATTCCGCAATGAAGCTCAAAATGCGGCTCGCCTGGATCATCCTTACATCGCCAGAGTGTTCGATGTGGGCCAATTTGAGCAGTGGCATTACATCGTCTTCGAGCATGTCGAAGGGATCAATATCCGAGACATGATCGCTCGTGATGGGGTACTTTCCATCGACGATGCGGTTTATTACACGCGTCAGATTGCCGAGGCCATTGAGCATGCCAACGGCCGAGGGATTGTCCACCGAGACATCAAGCCATCGAACGTGCTTGTGGGTGTTGATGGAAATGTGAAAGTCGTCGACATGGGACTGGCTCGGAGCCAGCAGATTGAAGTCTCCGGGGACATGACGGCCAGCGGCGTGACGCTGGGGACCTTCGATTACATCTCACCCGAACAGGCACGCGACCCGCGAGATGCGGATGTGAGGAGCGATATCTATTCGCTTGGTTGCACGCTGTATTACATGCTGACCGGTCGGCCGCCTTACCCGGGCGGCACGATGCTGCAAAAGCTACTCAGCCACGGCAACGCCCCGCCACCGGATCCGCGGGGCCTTCGGCCAGAGGTCAGTGACAACTTGACGGCGATCATTCACAAGATGCTTGCCAAAGATCCTGTGGATCGTTATCCGAGAGCGATCGACGTTGTCGCGGACCTGCGAGAATTGGCGATTCGTGAGGGGCTTACGCGGGCACAATCGAGGGGAACGCTGACCATTGCAGCGACCGACCCGATCCCTCATTTTTTATCGCGTCATCTGCCTTGGATGATCGCCGCATCGTTGGTGCTGCTGATCGCCGCCTGGTTGCAGTTGACTTCATCCGTCAGCCGCAACGATTTTGAATTACCATCGGACCTGGCTGCCGTCGTTCTCCGTCGAGGAGATGCTAAACCCGGTGTTGCCTCCAGGGATGCTGCAGGAAACGCCACCAAGGGTGAAGCAACGCAGTCCACCGTGGGCGTGGACCTCGGCCAGAGGATCGCTCCTAAGCCGGGAAGTGAGTTACCAGAAGATTCGGATGTCGCCATCATTCCGCCACTCTATGGCGATGTTGCGATGCAATCGAATGGCGCAGGAGGCTCAACCCGTAGTTCAACACCAATTCCGTCTGCGACGAAAGTCGAACGAATTGTGGTGGGTGCCGAATCGCTGGACCCGGGCGCCCGGGTGACCCAATCGCTTGTTGAAGCCGTTCGTTTAGCTGCGGAGTTACAGATCAACGAGATCGAGATTGCGCAGAGCGTTGTCCTTTCTGCGCCGATCCAAATCAACCGCGATGGATTGATCATTCGGTCGACCGTGGGAAGCAGCGAGATTCGCTTTATTGATGGTGAAACGCTATCGATGCAGAGAATGGCGATGATCGACGTCGGAATGAATCGGTTGGAATTGCAGAACGTTCATCTCTCTTGGAACGCGCGTAATGCAGGCATCGAAGGCGGTTCGCTATTTCGCATTGCCAGTAGCAATCGGCTGCTGCGGTTACAGGATTGCACGCTGACGATTGAAAATCTTGCCAACCGCGACGAGGTTTTCGCTTTTGAAATTCGTGACCTTGAAGGTTACGTTTCATCAACGCAAACGCTGATTTTACCGTCAGACAAGACCGAGCAAACGTTGGGCTCAATGGCCCAGGCGGATGAAATTCCAAGTGATAAAACCAACGCTCCTCCGCTGGTCGCAATCGAGCTAAAAAATGTGGCGGCGCGGGGCGAGATGACGCTGATCAATTTGTTTGATCCCATACAGCTCCAGTTTCAATGGGACAACGGGCTGCTTGCCGTTTCGCGCCGAATGTTGGAAACGACAGGAACCAATGCTCAAACACAGCTCGCTGGAAACAAAATCCAACTGTCTTTGGATCAAGTAACGATTTGGTCGAGTGAAGGATTAGTCAGGACGGCATTGGGCCCCTCGGGTCTGAACCCGATGTTGATCGATCGAAATAGTCGGCGAACGGTCTTTCGACACTCTTCGTCAGCGAGCCACATCACGTTCGAGGGGCTTGAAACTAACGCCATCGACCCGGGGCAATTGGTTCAGCTTCGAGGCGAGGATAACGCTTATGATTTTGATCTCGCTCGTGACGCGAAAATTCTCACGCTTGGGCAATGGAACGGCCAGATTCGGCAATTCAACTTGGCGGACATCCTTGCTCCGGAAAAGTCGGGCTGGGTTCCGGACCGGTCTCCGCAGTGGGTGGTTCGATGGAGTGTTCCCTTGCCGAGTTCGACGTCCAGCCGGTTGACGGTCGCTGATTTTCTACAGGACGGCACGCTTGTCGCCGGTTTTGACAAGAATTTCCTGCCAAATTTCCCCGTCAGGGCGTCGATCGAGTCAGAGATTTGACTTTTCAATAGGCGCGAGGTTTTAATATGCCGATCAAAGTCCCACCTAATTTACCGATCTTCCCTCCTGGAGTCTTGTGCATGAAACGTTTTGCAGCACTTGTTGTAACGCTTGGATTGTTTGCCACGCCCGCGTTCGCGACCAATGAATTCAACAAAGAATGGAAAGGCACCTATCTAACCGATGACACCAACGCTGATTTTTCCAGCGCCGCAAAAAAGGCAGGCTGCAATGTTTGCCACGTCAAAGGTGGAAAAAAGACCGAGCGAAACGAATATGGCAAAGCAATCAATGAATTGCTGAAGAAGGAAGATTACACGAAGGATAAGCTCAAGGCGGATCCAGAACTTGCCAAGAAAATCATTGAAGGTCTCAAAAAGGCTGGCGAAAGCGAGAGCAGCGACGGCAAAACCTTTGCTGAAAAGATCGCTGCTGGCTCGCTTCCCGCTACCGATTCTGGCCTGTAAGCCGGTTGCGAGCTTTATCTAGCTGTCGCAATAGGGAAGCCGGGTGCGTTTCAGCACCCGGCTTTTTTGCATTGCCGCCCACCTCACTCCCCCCCATCTCTCGCTTATTGGACACCGATCATGAAGTTACTCACGTTCACCCTCTCCGCTTGGTTGCTATGCCTCGCCATGCCCATCTTGGCCGCCGAACCGGCGAAGTCAGAGGCCGCAGAAGCTGGCTTTAAGCAAATCTTCGACGGCAAGACTCTCGATGGTTGGAAGAAATCAGAAGAGAATCCAGGCAGCTTGAAAGTTGAAGACGGCATGCTTGTTGTCGAAGGAGACCGGGCTCACTTGTTTTACGTTGGCGAGTTAGCACCGCTAAAGAATTTCCATTTCAAAGCGGAGGTGATGACGACGCCAGGCAGCAATTCGGGTCTGTACTTTCACACCCAATACCAAGCCACGGGTTGGCCGAAGTACGGGTACGAGTGCCAGGTCAATGTGACTCATAAAGACCCCAAAAAGACCAGCAGTCTTTATGGCGTTGAAAACATTGCCGCTCCGCCAGTGAAGGATAATGAGTGGTACACACAGGAGATCATCGTCAAGGATCGCAACATCAAGTTGATCCTCAATGGTGAGACGATGGTCGACTACACCGAACCGGCTGATAAGTCGGCAGATTCCGATCAATTTGAACGACGCTTGGGCGAAGGCACGTTTGCGATTCAAGCTCATGACCCGACGAGCAAAGCCTACTTTCGCAACCTGCGAGTGAAACCGCTTCCGTAACGCAGCGGTGCAAGACTCTTCATTCAACTTTCAATCCGCTGGTTCGCCAGCGGATTGTTTGTTTTTAAAGGATGAGGTCAAACCGGTCTGACTCAGTAGCCATCGGCATCAATCACTTCCTTGCCGCGGCGGGATCCGATGGCCAATCGAATGCGCGTGTCGAGACTCTCGGTCAAAAAACGAACGGCTCCATCGCACATCGCGACGTGGACGCCGCCGACATGATAACTGCCGATCGATTTTTCTTTCTCGTCATTGGAGCCGTGCTCAAGATTGATTCCATACCTCAGGGATGCAAGTGCTTCCGAGAAGTCGCTGCCATTCATGTCATCAAAGTCGGTGTGGTAAAGCGAGAAGTGTTCGCATAGATCGCAAAATTCGTAGACCAAAAACTTTGCTTCCGCGATCGCAACGGTTGAGGAGAGCCCATCGGGAATGTCAGAAAACCTGATTGGCATTTGCGCCGGTCGATTGTCGCATCGATCGGTGATCGCAACTTGATTACAGAAATTTCCGACGCGGAGCACGCCATTGCTTGCCTCCATTCCCAACGTGGAGCCAACGGAATAGTTGTCGCTAACGGCGTCACTCCCTGCGTTGCCAAGATAACTGTTGACAGCCCGCTCATCGAGTTGGCCGTTGAGTTGGTTAAAGATGGCTGGGCCTGGCTGGCTTGGACATCGATAGGTAGGGATCACCGCTTTTGCAAGCGTGCGAAAGTTTTGACTCGCGCGACTGCTGCCTGTCGCGTAACCGGGCTCCCCATACGGCACGATTTCCGCGAGCGCCGGTTGTTCGATTTGAGAAAGGATATCCGTCGTCCAACTGGGCCCCCAACCACCCTTGGCTCCCCAGGGCAACGACCTCCACTGGCTTTCATAGTTGTGAAGCGCCAGCCCAATCTGCCTAAGGTTATTCTGGCACTGCATCCGGCGGGCAGCCTCTCGGGCTGATTGAACCGCGGGAAGCAGCAACGCAATCAAGAGCGAGATGATCGCGATCACAACCAGAAGTTCCACCAATGTGAATCCGTTCCGATTCGCATCGCGGGAGGTCTGGAAGGTTTCCATGGATTCGCCGTTACGGTCGCCAACCCTCACCGAAGACTACGCAGCGGTAAGGTCAAAACAGAAGCTGTGCGTTAATACTTCTCTGTTTTAACATGCTGGTCAAATCGTTTCATGGATGGTCTGTCAAGATTCCGCAAAAAACCGTCCGCGTCAAGATTCCTCAACGAAAACGGTTTGCAAGCTTTATCGACCAATCATTGCGCGGGAGGCATTGGTCGGCAGGATTTGGTCTACCAAATTACTGAATGCCGTTTTGGGATTTTTACGAATCCTGATTCGGTCGCCGCTTTGCAAGGAGTAATCCGTTTCTGGCCTAACCGACTCTCCATCCTCATCGAAACGCACGTCCATTTTCGCGCCTTCATAATCCACTGGCGAACCCCGATGAACCGTTACCAGCATCTTGCCCATTTTTTCTTGGATTCCCGTTTGTCGAAGTAGATCACTCACGAAAACGGGCTTGCCGTCCGGTGGAAGCGGTAGGACGCGAACGGGTTTTGAGTCACCATCGACTTGCAAGACAATCGAATTTTGCGACCTTGCTTGACGCATTTGTTGACATGCGTCGGCTGAGTCGGAGCCTTGAAGGGGAAGCGTTGTTTCCAAGCGGTTATCGCCCGCCGACTTGCTGAAGGTGCTGCAGCCGCCGAAGAGAATGATGGCGAGTAAGAACACCGGATAAAATCTTTGATGGGGGCGATTGGTGGTCAGATACACGTCAAAGAATCCGAAATGCGAGTTGATCCCAGGGTGACACTTGGAGAACCAGTTCTCATCAAAGTGTTTTGATTGGGCAGTCTGTAACGTCATTCGGCAATCTTGCGAATCTTCTTTAAAGAATCGCTGCTATTTCGATTAAGTTTCTGGTGTCTACCGCCGCAGAGTTGAAATTGCTCCAAATTCACGCAAGCTTTGAAAACGGGCTTCTACGCATGCATGACTTGGCCGCCATCGATATTGATGGTCTGACCGGTGATGCTACTGCCGTGTTCCGAAGCGAGATAGACTGCCATTGATGCGAACTCGGGCCTGGTTTGCCAACGGCCAAGCGGCGCAATGCGGCGAATCTTTTCATCAGCCCATTCGTCGTAGCTAAGCCGTTTGGATTCAGGCTCCGATTGCCGCCAAGCCTGCCACACCGATTCATTCAGCTCCGTTCGAACCATGCCAGGCGACAACGCATTCACCCGAACCGCGTAAGGGGCAAGATCTTTTGCGGCGCACTGGACAAAATTAATAAGAGCTGCTTTGGATGCACTGTAAGGCGGATCCGTCTGCGAGCCGATTTGACCGGCAACGGAGACGAGAAAAAGAAAGCTGCCACTCTGGCGATTGGCCATCGACGGGGCAAAAGCATGTGCGACATTCACCGCTCCGAGCAAATTCACGTCAAGCACATGCGACCAATCCGAGGGGTGAAGATTCCAGAACGGGAAACCGGATTTTCCGGAACCGATCCCAACCGAAAAAATCACGTGATCAACATCGCTGTAGCTTGTCGCAAGCGTCTGCATTTTCTCAAACGATGTCACGTCCGCGACGACAAATTCATCGAACACCTGTCCCTGCAAATCCGTTGGCGGATTGCGATCCACACCCACAACGCGGCACTTCTCAATCGCAAACTGACTCGCGATCGCTTGACCGATACCGCGAGCAGCACCGAATACGATAACCCGTTGATTCTCCAGCCCCATCTTCATTTCGAACTCGATTCCTGGTTGGTTCCGCGTGCGACACGTCGATATTGCCCCGGCGGCATGTCATAGGCGTCTCGGAAGCATTTTGAAAAATAATGTTTGTCGCCAAACCCAGTGCGCATGGCGATCGCATCCAAGGTCAAGTCCGTCATCGACAACAACTCCGAAGCTCTTTGTAATCTCACACGATTAATTTCGGCATTGGGTGAACGCCCATAAAGCGATCGAAAGCCTCGTTCCAAAGAACTTCGTGACAGGGGGATCGCCTTCAATAAATCATCGACGCGAAGACCGTCACACGACTTCTCTCGAATCATCCGAACCGCCTGCGATAACAATTCATCTGCGACCGCCACGGCGTCTGTCGATTGCCTCGCTTCGATGCCAAGTGGCGGCAGGAGAAGTGGCTTCTTTGGTGGCTTCCTTCCTCGCATCATTCGATCGAGCAACTTTGCCGCTTCATAACCGACGCGGTCGCCGCCAAGTCGCAAACTTGACAGAGGCGGCAGGCTCATCGCACAAAGCGTCTCATCATTCTCCACCCCCAACACCGCAACTTCGTCGGGTACACGGAGTCCCGCACGAGCACATGCGTCAAGCAACCAGAAACCCAACTGATCGGTGCAGGCCAATATTCCAATGGGCTTGGGAAGCTCCTTTAACCAATGAACAAGTGAGGCTTGTTGCGTTTCCCATCGGGCCGGCTTTTCACGATTGGATGTCTGGCAAAGTGACAAACATCCAAACCCAAGAGCCCGAAGCGTCTTGGCGAAGCTGTCTCGGCGTTGCTCAAAAAACTGTTCCGTCGAAAGTTCATAAACGGCGAAATGACGATAGCCGCGACCCAGCAGATGCTCCGCACAAACGCGTCCGATCGCTTGGTTATCGATGCCCACAAATGGCAACTCGTTTTTCAATCGAGTCGCTCGCAACTCGACGGTGGGAACATTCACTTCCGCGATCGCGTCCGCCATGGCTTGACTGCTCGTTCGCGTCAAAATTCCATCGCCATCCCAATCGCGAAGCCATGATGGTGTTCGCGAATCGAGATCGCGAATTTCCGCAAACACCGACCACGGCCCGTGTTCAGTAACGTAACGCCTGACGCCAAGCAGTAGCTCGCGCCCATAAGCGCGTGATGTTTCGATCAGCAACGCGACTCGCTTCATCCGGCACCAAAAATCGTTGACAAAATAACGCAACACAATTACGCGTTATTGTAATGACACGGAGACGCATTGGCATGACTATATTGAGCAACGCACATCCCACCCGCATCTTCTTCTCCGAAACATCAGGGTCCCACCATGTCACGTTCGGACTTAAGCCGTCGAGGCTTCCTCTCAAGTACGGCCGCAATCGCTGCCGCCATCCACGCCAATCCTTTGGGATGGCATTCGGCTCGTGCTGCCGATGACCTTGCCAATCCGCCGGGCAAGAACCAGCGATTAGGCGTGGGCTGTATCGGGCTGAGATACCAGGGAAGCGTGATCGCGAACAAGGCGCAGCTTTATGGCGACATCGTGGCGGTCTGCGATGTCGATAAAAATGTAAGGGATCAAGCAAAGGCATCTTTCGGCAGTACGCCGCGTGATTTCGAAGACTATCAAGATCTTCTTGCACGCAAGGACGTGGATGTCATCACGATCGGCTCACCGGACCATTGGCATACAAAAATGGTGATCGATGCCTGCCGGGCGGGCAAAGACGTTTACTGCGAGAAGCCGCTCACGTTGACGATTGATGAGGGAAAGATTCTTCGTGACGTCGTCAAAGAAACGGGACGGATTGTTCAGGTCGGGTCTTGGCAACGCAGCGACTCGCGATTCCGTTTGGCCGTCGAGATGGTTCGACAAGGCCGCATCGGCAACCTTCGAACGGTTGAAGTCGTTCTGGGGAAGAACGTAACTGGTGGTCCATTCGAACCGCGAAAGGCTCCCCGCCATTTGAATTGGAACCTGTGGCAAGGCCAAACGCCGGAGGTTCCTTATCTTGAAGAACGATCGCATTACACGTTCCGCTGGTGGTATGAATATTCTGGTGGCCAAATGACCGACTGGGGTGCCCACCATATTGACATCGCGCAGTGGGCCATTGATTCGTTGCCGGTCTCGATCGAAGGCAAAGCAAAGTTCCCCGAGGTCGTCAACGGCTACAACGTCGCCCTCGACTTCAACGTCACCTATCGATACGAAAATGGCGTTACGATGACCGTCAGTGATCAAGGCCGCAACGGAATCTTGTTCACCGGCGACGCCGGACGGATCTTTGTCAATCGAGAGAATGTCACGGGCAAGCCAGTCGAAGATCTAGCTTCGTCACCACTGACCCGTGATGACTTGAAGGTTTACGACTTTGATAACCACGACCGTCCTGAGCGGGCTGGTAAACTGGATGCGATCATTAACCACATGGGCAATTTCTTTGACTGTGTCAATGAACGACGTCAACCGATCTCGAACATTGAGTCGCAGCACCGCAGCGTCAGCACGTGCCACCTTGGAAACATCTGCATGCGTCTGGGACGTTCGCTGGATTGGAACCCGAAGCTCGAACAATTCGCTGGCGATGCGGAAGCGGACGCGATGTTGAAACGAGAGCAACGTGCTGGCTTCGAAATCCGATGAGCGACTTTATCATGAATCACTTTCAAACCCGGCGGCAGTTCACAACGTCGCTCATCCAAGCGAGCATTGCGGCTTCGCTTGTTCACTCTCAATCGGTTGCCGAGACCGAGTCTGTGTGGCAACCGCGATACCTTATGGGTTCTTGCCTCTACGGTTACACGGCACTTCCGGAGATTATTCCCGAAGTGGTCAAGACAGGTGCAACCGCGATCGATATTTGGCCGATGGTTCACGGCAATCAACGCGAGCAACTCGATGAACTGGGTGAGGAAAAGTTTGCCGCATTGTTACAGCAACATGCTGTCAAACTTGGCTGCATCACTCAGTACAAACTTGGTCCATTTGGAATCCAAGATGAGATGCGACTGGCTCAACGATTTGGGTGCGCCACCATCGTCACGGGTGCCGTGGGCCCGAAAGGATTGAAAGGGTACGAACTGAAGCAGGCGATCATTCAATTTATTGAACAGATGAAGCCACACGTCGCGGTAGCCGAAGAAACAGGCGTGACAATCGTGATCGAAAATCACGCTAACAATTTGATCGAGTCGCCCGATGCTCTGCGATGGTTGGCGGAACTTCGACCATCGGAGCACCTTGCGATCGGACTGGCCCCGTATCATCTGCATCAAGACCCATCGCTGCTAAGCTCGCTGATCCGTGAACTTGGCGACTCCCTCAGTGTGTTCTACGCATGGCAACACGGCGAAGGAAGCATGGGAAAGATGTCCAAGGAAAAGGAACTGGAGCAATTGCCCGGCCGAGGTCCGCTCGACTTCAAACCTCTCTTCGAAGCGTTGCGTGATATCCGGTATGCGGGCTGGGTAGAGATCTTCATGCATCCGTTTCCACGCGGCCTTGCGATTCTAGAAACCACCGACCAAGTCACCTCCGAGATTAACCGCGCTCGCGATTACATCCATCATTGCCTTACCACCTGAAAACATTGCGTTTATGAAAGTTCTCATCATCGTCGGTGACGCCACCGAAACCGTTGACACACTGTACCCGTTCTATCGATTGATTGAAGCAGGATTTCAACCGGTCATTGCCGCACCGGAAAAACGCCGCTACCAGATGGTGTTGCATGAAGTGAAACCGGGGTGGACGATTACGAAAGAGTGGGAAGGTTATTCCATCGAAGCCGACATCGCGTTCAAAGACATCAACCCTGACGACTACGCGGGGATCCTGTTTTCCGGTGGACGAGCGCCAGAGTACATTCGATACGACGAAGATTTGATTCGCGTCACCAAGCACTTCTTTGCGGCTGGCAAACCAATCGCCAGCGTCTGCCACGGTGTCGAGATTCCCGCTTATGCTGACTGTGTTCGTGGGCGACGAATGGCGACCGTCTTGAAATGCAAATTCGATTTGGAAGTTTGTGGCGGCATCTTCGTCAACGAATCATGCGTCATTGATGGCAATCTTGTAAGCGGCCGTACTTTCCACGACAACGGGCACTACGTGGGGCCATGGATTAAGATGCTGGAGTCGCTTCGTACTCAGGGAACCTAATCATGATCCGTCAGCTTGGTGCACTTCTCGCGTTTGTCTGTTTCATTCACTCCATCGGCGTGGCATTCGCCAGTGAGAAGCACAATGTGTTGATCATCACGACGGATGATATGAGTTGTGATTCGGTGGGCGTTTTCGGATGCAGGTTGCCGGATACCACACCGACGATGGACGAACTGGCTTCGCAGTGCATGAGATTCAGTCATGCCTATGTCCAGGTGGGCAACTGCATGCCTTCTCGCAACGTGATGTTCTCGGGAAGGTACCCGCACAACAATGGGGTTGAGGGGTTCTATCAGGTTCGCGACATTGATTACCCGGTCATGTCAGACCTGATGAAGTCCGCTGGATACTTCACGGGGATTCGGGGCAAGGTTTCCCATTCAACACCTTATCATCCTTACCCCGCATGGGACGCGATTCTCGACACGCTGCCCGATGGAACGCAGGTCCATCCCAAGGATGCGAAGTCTTATTACGCATCGACCAAGATGGGAATTGAAGGTGCGAAAGCCGCTGGCAAACCGTTTTGCTTAAACATCAATATCGCCGATCCTCACAAACCGTTTTACAACGAAGGTGGCCGTGACGATCCCCATGTTCCGAGCCGAGTATTCACGGCGGACGAGGTGCCCATTCCTGGATTCTTATTCGCTGACCACGTCGTTAGAGAAGAGCTCGCGCTTTATTACTCTTCGGTTCGGCGCGCGGATGATTGCCTGAAGCAGATCCTGCAGGCACTGGATGATTCCGAACAGCGAGATTCGACGATCATCGTTTTCCTGTCTGATCATGGGATGCCGCTACCGTTTGCCAAAACACAGCTTTACTTTCATAGCACCCGCACGCCGTGGATGGTTTGCTGGCCTGGAGTCACCAAAGCGGGCTCAGCAGACGACGAGCACATGATCTCGGGCGTTGACCTACTGCCCACGCTTCTTGACATGGTCGAAATCCCGCATCCCAAAGGGTTTGAAGGGCGCAGTTTCGCCTCGATCTTAAAAGGCGAAAAGCAAGCCAATCGCGATTACGTTGTTACCGAGTACAACGAAAACTCAGGAGGTAACCGAAGCCCGATGCGTTCAATTATCTCCAAGGAATTCGCCTACATTTTCAACCCCTGGTCCAATGGCGAGCGGATCATGGCAACGGCCACTCAAGGAACACAAACCTACAAGCGAATGAAACAACTGGCAGCATCGAACCCAGAAATCGCAGAACGGCTGGAGATGATCGACCGCAGAGTTCCCGAGGAACTTTACAACTATGCGACCGACGCGGATGCGAGAAGAAACCTCGCGACCGACGAAAAGTATCTTCCAGAATATAAACGGCTGACCGAGACACTTGAATCTTGGATGGTCATCACCAGAGATCCGCTGCTGGAAACATTTCGCCAACGCGATGTACCGGGGGCTCGCGAAGTGTTCATGGAGCAAACGATGAAGGAAGCGGCCCAACGGCGAGCGGAAAAACCGACGAAAGGGGTCAAAGGGACGAGGAAGAACGCAGCCAAGACAGGGAAAGCCGCCGGGAAAACGCGAGACCCACTTCGTGGAAATCCGTCGAAAGAACAGGCCAAGTCGAATTGATGCGGTAAAATGCGGGGTTTCCGCGGATGCTGCTTTGCAGTTGCCAAGATCGGGAAAACCGTTATATTCCCGGGTCCTTAAGGTTCCCCGGAATTAGATCCGTTCATTTTTAGTTGATACAAAGAGCGTTACGATGGCTCGGCAGTGCGAAGTTTGTAGCAAATCGGTTCAGGTTGGTAACAGCGTCGAGATTCGCGGCAAGGCGAAGTACCTCGGCGGTGTCGGTACGAAAGTTACCGGTATCACCCGCCGTAAGTTCGTTCCAAACCTTCAAAAAGTGCATGTGACGCTTCCAAGCGGCGAAAACACGACGCTCCGCGTCTGCACCCAGTGCATCCGCAGCGGCGCCGTTCGCAAGACGGTGAAGGTGAAGCCGTTTGACTTGCAGGTCAGTAAGGTTAGTAAGGTCAGTAAGGCCAAAAAAGCGGTCAAGTAACGTATTGCCTGTTCATTTCAGGTTCCCATTTCCGCTAAATCGTGACGGCTGGCCATGGCAATGACCGACGCGGAAATTCAAGCTCTCGCCCACTTGGCGAGACTGCAGTTAACCGCCGATGAAGTTCGTGCGATTGGTCCGCAGCTTCAACGCATCCTCGGGTTTGTCGAGCAACTCTCCGAACTTGACACGAATCATGTTGAACCGATGACGACGGCGCTGGACGTTGTCAATCGGTGGGTTCCTGACGTGCCCGCTTGCAGTCTGGACCGTATCGACGCGCTTCGCAATGCGCCGCAGAGTGATGGGGATTTTTTTCTGGTTCCACCTGTGCTCGGTGCTGCGAATTCTTCGTCAAAATAATCTTTACCAGGTCGATCGAAAATCGTCAGCATGCGTAGGCAGGCGGCAAGTTGAGAACTTCGATGACTCACGGCGTCCGGCATCGGGATCGGCCATTTTGCTTACACTCCAGCTTTGAGCGGTATCGTCTTGGAATATGGACTGCTTAGTCTCCTGCCACCGCTGGTCGCGATCGTGCTCGCGATCGCTTTCCGACGAGTTATTTTTCCGCTGATGCTGGCGATCCTTTGCGGTGCCGCGATTCTTAGCAACGCCGACGAAGGTATCTGGGGGTTGATCCTCCAAACATTCAAAAGGTTTTGGGACGCGATTCGGAACTCGGTGACGGAGTGGGATCATCTCCGCGCCCTGATTTTCAGTCTTCTTTTGGGCGCGATGGTTGGCGTGCTTGAAGCGGGCGGTGGCATGGTCGCACTGGTGAATCGATTCGCCTTAAAAATTCGCTCGCGACGCGGAGCCCAGACGCTGATCACGGCCTTGGGCCTGGGAATATTCTTCGACGATTACGCGAACACGCTGCTGGTTGGTGGCACGATGCGGACGACTGCCGATCGGTTTGGAATCTCTCGTGCGAAACTGGCCTACCTCGTTGACACAACCTCCGCACCGGTGGCCGGGCTTTCGCCAATCAGCACTTGGGTCGTGACGGAGATCAGCTATGTCGCGGCCGGGCTCGCGGCCGCGTCGATCTTGGACGTCTCCGCGTTCGCACTTTTAATCGCTTCGCTACCGTTTCGTTTCTATCCGATCCTGGCGCTCGTGATGGTGTTTACGATTGCCATTAGCGACCGTGATTTTGGTGCGATGCGGCGAGAACTTCCCGAACCCCATTCGTTGCCGAGCAGCGAGGAGAACAAACACGTTGACGACGTTCAAAGAAATCGTTTGGGATGGGCTGCGGTCATACCCATCATTGGTTGCGTGGGGACGGTAATCGGAAGTCTGTACTTCACCGGCTGGAGCGAAGATCTAATGATTCACGAGAACATGATCCGTCGATTGGGCGAAATCATCAGCAGTGGAGACAGCTACGGAGCATTGATTCATGGGGGAGCAGCGGGCTTAGCACTGGCTGTTATTCTGCACCGTTTCCTGGGTTTGGTGCCGTGGAGCCAGCTTGCCAAAGGTGCGGCACAAGGTGCCACCCACATGCTTCCCGCGATGATGATCCTATGGTTGGCATGGGCCTTGTCGGCTCAAACCAGCGTCGACCAATTGAATACGGGTGGATTCATCGCCAGTTGGCTCGGTAGCAGCGTACCGCCATGGATGCTTCCCACGGCTGTGTTTCTTATCTCTGCGGGAGTCGCGTTTTCCACGGGAACAAGCTGGGGAACGATGGCGATTCTCACACCGATTTCGATGCACTTGGCAATCAGTATTTCCGGTGGACAGCCTTATGATGCCGTTGCATTGGCGACACTCGGCGCCGTCCTTGCCGGAGCCATTTTAGGTGACCATTGTTCTCCCATTTCTGACACGACGGTGCTGTCTAGTCGCGCCAGCGGTTGCGACCATATCGCTCACGTAAGAACCCAGATGCCCTACGCGTTAAGCGTCGGTTTCATCAGCATTGCCGCCGGAACGATTCCCGTGGCTCTAGGCGTTTCACCCTATCTTTGCCTTGCAGTGGGAACGCTTGCCATCGTCACAATGGTGTTCATTGCGGGAACCAAAAATAGTGATCTAGAAAGCAAACAGACGGATGCCGCTTAGAAAGTAGCTCGACGCCTCATTCATTCTTTCTTTGAATCGTCGTCTTCGTAGTTGTCTTCGAAATCGACCGTTTGTGCTGGGTCAAACGATTCTTCCGACAACGAGTCATCACCGACGGAGAAGGAAAGCTCCGGGTCGTCGTCCATCGGTGCCGGCTCAAGATCCTCGAACTCGAGCACCTCGACGTCATCCACCAACGAAGATTTGGATGAATATTCGGTCGCGGGCTCATCAGGAAGCAGATAGGTTTCCTCGATCGCTTCAGACGAACTGTCGTCAGGATTGGCAATGGGCATCGTCAATTCGCCCGTCACCGGGTCTGAAAAAAGTCCGACGGTTTCCACGTCTTCACTCGACATGAAATCATCCCCGAGACTTTCGTTGCCCATCTCATCCGCACGGAAATATCGGATCTCAGCCGCTGGGAATAATTCATCGGAAGCATCGTCGCGGGATTCAAGCATCAGTCCAGGTTCCGGCTCATCGGCGATTTCTTCGATTTCTTCGATTTCTTCGATTTCTTCGATTTCTTCGTTTATGGACTCCGCGTATTCATCTGCATCGCCAAAGAACTCGAGTTCAGTTTCGGGGTCGATTTCATTCTCAACAAAATCATTTAACCGCAACGTTGCGAAGGGATCAGTCAAATCGATTCCATTTGAATCGCCTGTAACAACAGCACGGGCCAACTCTGTATCGCCTGCTGCCGCATGTTCTGAATCGGGAGCGAAATCGATAATGGTGGAATAACTGAGTTCATCCTCGATAGCAGCGTCCTCGGACGGAAGCAGAGACAGCATGCTCAGATCTTCCGAATCAGCCAACTCGACATTATCCATGTCTTGCTTTTCGTCCGCAGTGCCGGTTTCGAATGACAAGCTCGCCGCAGCGACGGATGGCATCAATGCGGTGGAAAAATCATCCTGCGCCGAGGAACTTTCCGTTGCTGTTACCGCTGCATTGAAGGAGCGATCGGGGAACAGGATGTCAACATTGCCCCTCAGAATTTGCCGTCCCAAGTCCATTGCTTTTCCTTCCGACCAACCACGTTCGACGACAAAGTCATCAAACAGAATTCCGGCCAGAATACGGCGATACATATCGAACTTCGGAGCAATGAATTCAAGCTTATAAGCATCGCTGTAATAGCCAATTTGCTTGTTGCGTGGTACTGCTTCAAGTCGGGCTGCGGCATCTCGCCGGATGAAGGATGGCGTATTGCTGTACCACCAGTGACCGTTGGTGATGACGTTGGGAAAAATCCACGCGTAGCTGACAAGTTCCTGATTGGTGACGCTGGCCAGAACGGAGACGGGGAACTTGACGTCGGGGAAAGCGTTGAACAGCTCTCGATATTGAATCAATGAAACGCGGCTATCGTACAGGTCGCGTCCTTGAAATACGCCTTCCGCATAAACGCCTCGATTGACTCCGATCATTAGATCCATCGGCAAGCGAAACTCATCGCAGAGTTCGACGATGGTCCAGAAGACACGGCGAGCGATGGCTGCTTTGTGCGATTCATCCGCCGAGGGTCCTGATCGCAAAATGGCTTCGAGCGCCGTGGCGGCACGGCCATCGGAAACCGGGGCAGGGGAGAAGTCAGGGGGGAGCGAGATGGCACAGGCTCTCGCTCCATTGGAGACGAAATGTTCAAAGCGTTGTTCGATCGCATCTCGAAGCGACTTCAGCGAACCATCGATATCGATCCCTGAACAGACCGCTAGTCGATCTCGCACTTCCGATTTGCAGAGATGAAAGACAAGGTCATCGGTGCGGAGGCAGGGGATGTACGTTTTCGTATCGAAGCCCGTCAACTTGTCATCAAAATCATTAGTGAGAAACACCCCTTCGACGTTTGATTTTTCCAACACCGTGTCGGCCCAATCGGCATGCTGCATCGTCGATTCAGCGGAGTCATAGAGCGATTCCCAATTAGATTCATTGATGACATCGTCTTCGAATCCGAAGAATCGGTGGCAGATATCGAGCAGCCAAGCGTGCTGGGCGGTATTGGAAAGGTGATGCAAACCCTTGACCAAGCGACCGACCAACTCCCGAGGCGACAGATCAGCAGATTCAATCAGCCGCTTCGGCATGCCTGCCGAGTGAACCAGTTCGGTGTAGTAGTGATAGCCGAGAATATCGGCGAGGGTTGTCGACGCAGGCTGATGCGGATTGATGTGCGAATGCGGATCGATAAGCCGCACGTCTCGAAGCGATTGGAGGATGCTTTGACGTGTATTGGACATAATAAAAACTGTGTTTTTCGGATGGTGTCGCGGGGACGATTCAACGAGTCGTTTTTACTCGATCAAACGTCGTTAGAAAGGATAATCAATTTTGGCACCGTAAGGTGAGGTATTGCATTCCAATTTGTCGCGTGTCCACAAAACAGGAAACCCGGCATCAGCCAAATGGAATCGACTTCGTGGAAGCCGTTTTTTACCGCCGGGGAGACCCGTTTCGCCTCCGTATGGACGCGAGCGAAACGGTTCGCTGTTCCCGTATTTTCTGGCGTGTGATTCCGCACGCCGCCGACTTTCACCGGGCGTTCCCGGGCCAATCCAGCACTGAAATACTGGGTATTCCAGCGATAAAAGACTCAGGACCGGCGGGACCGCGTCATGAGACTGGTAAGTGGGCAGGGTTCCCGAGTCGCTTGCGGGTAGAGGAGTCGCTGCCCGCAAGCTGAGTTACAAAACTCACGAAGCGTTCGCGGTGTGAGTTCTGTTCTTTGGTTAAATCATCGTGGCCACTTGCACGGCCACACCGCTGCTCACGAAATTTGCGTTGATCACGGCCGTCAGGATTCCGGCAGCAACGGGCTTGATCCCGAAGGTGACGGTCAACGAAGTCGCGGTCGCAGCCGTCACGGTGAGCTCGGTAGCGGTCGACGCCGTCACTGTACCATCGGCTCCATTGTCAAAGACGACCGTGTTATTTCCAGGCGTTGTACTGAAGCCAATGCCGTTGATGATGATGGTCGTCGCGTTAGACAATAGGCTTGCCGTACTCAGCGTTACCGCCGGTCGAACGTTGGCAACTTGAATACCTGCACCGCTTGAGACGGAGTTGGTGGTAACGACGGCAGTCAAATTTCCGACGACCGTTGGCTTGGTGCCGAAAGTCACGGTGAGCCGAGTTGCGGTCGCCAACGTCACAGTACCGATCGCACCATTGTTAAAGGTGACCGCATTGTTGGCAGCCGTGTTGCTGAAGCCAAATCCGTTGATAGTGATGGTATTGGCGCTGATGGCTAAAACCGTTGTCGCCAAAGTCACGACAGGAATGACCGTAGCAACTTGGATTGCGGAACCGTTGCTAATACTGTTCGTCGTGACGACTGCCGTCAGGCTTCCCATCGTCGTTGGCTTCGTTGAGAAGGTCACCGTGAGAGAAGTCGCGGTCGCGGTCGTCACGGTGCCTACCGCTCCGTTGCTGAAGACAACCGTATTACTTGCGGCGACGGGATTGAAACCGAATCCGTTAATGACGACGGTTGCCGCGTTCGCGTTCAGATCCGCCGTGCTGCTTGTCACCACCGCCGAAACGGTCGCCACCTGAACGAGAGTTACACTGCTCACGCTGTTCGTCGTGACCACGGCAGTCAAGTTTCCGGCGGCAGGTGCTGTCGATAGCGTCACCGTGAGTGACGTTGCGGTGGCAGCAGAAACCGTCCCCACGCCGCCATTGCTGAAGAGGATGGTATTATTCGCCGCGATTGGATCGAATCCGAAGCCGCTGATGACGACACGGGCCACGCTAGCAGCCAAGTTGGTGACGTTGCTTGTCACGATCGGGCTGACGGTTGCCACTTTAACAGCCGATCCACTACTGACGCCATTGACGGCAACGACAGCCGTCAGATCACCAGCCTTGGGTTTTGTCGAGAACGTGAAAGTCAGCGATGTCGTCGTCGCGGCGGTCACAGCGCCGACCGCTCCGCTATTGAAAACGACCCTATTGTTCCCGGCGGTCGTGTCGAAGCCAAAGCCATTGATGACGAGCGAAGTCGCATCGGAGGCTAAAGTCGCTGCGTCGAGCGTGACCACGGGAGTGACCGTCGCCACTTGAGTTGCCGAACCGCTGGAAAGCGATTTGGTGGTCACCGCGGCCGTCAGACTGCCAAGTGTCGTTGGCTTGATGGAGAATGTCACCGTCAACGTGGTGGCAGTGGCGGCGGTGACCGAACCAATGGCGCCGTTGTTGAACACAACCGTATTATTGCCAGCAGTTGTATCGAAACCGAAACCGTTAATAACAATCGTTGGAGCACTGACCCCATGAGCGTCCGTTCGGATTGTCACCACGGGTTTGACGGTAGCGACTTGCACCGCGGTGCCACTGTTCACCGTATTGCTGGTGACAATCGCCGTCAAATTACCCACGGATGTCGGGTTGGTAGTGAACGTGACGGTAAGCGAGGTAGCGGTCGCCGCCGTCACGTTACCAATGGCACCGTTGTTGAACACGACCGAGTTGTTGGCGGCGGTGGAATCAAAACCAAAGCCGTTGATCGTGATCGTTGCTGCATTGGCAGCCAAGTCAGCGGAACTGCTTGTCACCAAGGGTGCAACATTGGCAACCTGCACCGCCGCGACGCTGGCCAGGTCGTTGGTCGTAACGACGGCCGTCAGACTGCCTGCGGCAACTGGCTTGTCGTCGAAGGTCACGCTAAGCGACGACGCGGTGGCGGCGGTAACCGTCCCCGTGGCACCGTTGTTGAACACGACGGTATTTTTGGATGCATCCGTATTAAAGCCCGCCCCGTTAATGGTGATCGTGGTCGCACTTGCACTTAACCTGAAGGCACTGTTTGCACCCACCACGGGAAGAACCGCGGCTACCTGCACAGACGCGCTACTGATACCGTTGGAGGTAATGATTGCGGTTAACGTGCCACTTGCTCTTGGCTTGGTGGAGAACGTTACCGTCAGCGAAGTGGCGGACGCGGCGGTGACCGTACCCACGGCATTGTTATTGAACACGATTGTATTACTTGCCGGCGTCGCGCTAAAGCCAAAGCCATTGATGACAACCGTGGATGCATTCGCAGCCAAGCTGGACGTGTTGATCGTCGCGACAGGCGTTACCGTCGCCACTTCAACCGCTGCTCCGCTGGCCTCGCCGTTCGTGGTGATGCAGACGGTCAACGAAGTCGCCGTCGCCGCAGTGACGTTTCCAACTGCGCCACCATTGAAGGTCACTAAGTTATTACCAGGTGTGGGATCAAAGCCAAAACCGCTAATGATGATCTCGGTCTCATCCGCAGCCAGGTCCGTCGTGTTGATCGTCAACACCGGAACCACCGTGGCGACTTTGATCATCGCTCCGCTGCTCACGCCATTGGTCACAACTTCGACCGTGAGGTCGCCGGCGGTTGAGGGAGGCGTACCCAACGTTACCGTGAGAGAATTTGATGTTGATGCGGTGACCGTTCCAACAGCGCCATTATTGAACGTGACCGCGTTATTGCCGAACGTCGTGTCGAATCCAGAAACGAAAAAAGCCACGTGCTTCGCCAGAACGATGGGGTCTTAGCCATGAGAAGTCTCTGCCAAACGAAAACGATGGTGGGCAACAAGCTAGGCGAATTCATTTCACGCGAAATCAAGCAAAACCCGCCGCAGCGCGCACAACAAACCTCGATCAAGTGAAACAAACGCTTCTCACCACTGACTAACAGTCGCGTCTGCTAACCCCCTCTTCCTGTGCACACACATGGTCTGATATAGGAAGACCTAGAATGTTTTGTGCAATAAAAGCACAGACCGATTTCCAAGAATGCTAGCGATGGCTGCCAGCCAAACGGGGCGATTGGAGAAAAGCCAGCGTTGCCGCGGGGGGTTTGCCTCATTCCGAACGATCGCAGGAAAAAATGGATCGAATCAAACGAGGAACGTTTTACGCGTGACTGCGGAGCGAGGAATCGTTAAAAACACCTCCCCTTACTTTAATGAGGGTTCGATCATTCCGGCTCCGTTTGAAGAATTCGCGAAAAAGTTGCTGGAGAAATTTGCCTTTCACGATTCCATCGGCGCTACAATGTTTCCCTAAGACCAACCGAGGCTTTTCGACAGGGAGTTTGATTCGATGTCACTGGCAAACGATCTACCTGCCACAACAGATGAGAACCTGATGCAGATATCTCGTTTTGATGTGATCGAGAATGTCCACGATGTCGCACATCTGCCAGGCAGTGCTGTGGAAGAACTTCCAACCACATCGCAAGTTCCTTCGCGTCATGTTTCTTCGGATCCGGTCGCTCCACAGGCTTCGAGCGCCATTAATCAAGCTATTTTTTTTCTCCTCGCCATGGGGACCATGCTTGCCGCGGCACGTTACGCAATGCCGGTCATCGTGGAAGAAATCCGTTACTCATGGCACCGCGGCGAACTGCGAGCCCAATATGAGGCAAGCGGCGATGGACTGAAAAATGTTTCCCTTGCGGCATTAAGCGACGCGTACCAAATGGTGACGGACCATGTGGGGCCAAGCGTTGTCCATATCGACGTCCAGCGTGGTGCTGACGACCGAACCGTCGATGTCGCGAATTTCCTCTCCGCTCACGGGACAGAGATGCTGATCCCGCTTGCTGATCAGGGCAGCGGAGTGGTTGTCGATGCGGAAGGTTTCGTTATCACGAATCGGCATGTCATCGCCGATGGGAGTTCCATCACGGTTGGACTCAGCGATGGTCGCCGCGTTCCTGCGAGGGTGATTGGATCGGACGCGCTGACCGATATCGCGGTTCTGAAAATTGAAGCCAACGGTTTAATGCCGATTCAGTGGGGTGACAGCGATCGATGCAATGTCGGCACTCCCGTTTGGGCCGTGGGCAGCCCGTTTGGTCTCGATCGAACCGTGACTTTCGGCATCCTCAGCGGCAAGCATCGAATTGTCAAAGCCAGTACGCGTTACCAAGATTTCATGCAGAGTGACGTTGCGGTTAACCCGGGAAACAGCGGAGGTCCGCTTGTCGATGCTCAGGGGCAATTGGTCGGCATCAATACGGCAATTGTTGGCGATACCTATCGAGGCGTCAGTTTTTCGATTCCGAGCAACGTCGTAAAGGAAGTTTACAAACGGTTAAGAGAAACCGGCCGCTTTGACCGCGGCTGGCTAGGAATTGCCCTCGCTGAAGTTCCCGACGAATTATTCATGGGTGAGAATCATCGTGAGCGCGGAGCCATGGTTGACTCGGTAAGAGGTGCCGACACACCGGCAGCAGCAGCAGGTTTGCTCGCCGGTGACATCATTGAACGCGTAGATCAAGAAACGATTGCCGACATGGGGCATCTGATGCGACTCGTTGGAGACATGCCCGCGGGAAAGATGATTCAGGTTGGCATTCGACGTGATTCACAACCGTTGACGATCGCCGCCGTGATTGGGGCGAGACCGATTCTTGATGGAGAGTAATTTTTTTTGGCGGATAGGTGGTTCGGGAAGATTTTCTGTCGAGGCTCCGGGCCGAGGCAGTGGCAAAGATGTTGAATCAATGGCCCGGAGCGAAACTCCTGGTGATGGCGAACACGCAAATCCTGCTCCATCACCGACTTAAAATATTTTTCTTGAGCCACGCATTTTTGCGTCTTTCCAACTCAATAAGCTCTGAGAACAATCCGCCGTTGGATCTACGCGACGGACGAACGACCCGGTAGACGGGCGGCGATTCGGATGCCGGCATCGGGGCGGACTCAATGACCACACCCTCTGCAGGGACATCCGCTTTGATTAGAACCGAAGGAGCATCCGATACGAGGGGCGAGTTAACGGGATAGGCGGCGAAACTGTACGAGGCGAGAGCAAAAACAGCAGTAAACGCAATTGCAAATTGCTTATTCATAGATGGTTATTCCGATAGCCACGGGGGAAGGCGGACAAAGGACAATTCGCAGCTTTGGGCTGAAACCGCTGTGCGAATGGCTGTCATTATCATCATGCGCCACGCTTCCAAACAAGCAAAATGCCCCTCAACGAAATGGGCGTTTTCTCCGCTGGCGAGTGACGAAATCATCGTTTAAGACGACCGGAACCGCCTGCAGAATTGGGTTAAAGTCCTTGCGAATTACTGACGAAAAATGCCGTTCTCAACGGTAGAATTTGATGGATCGTGGCCGCTTCGGTACGGTTTGACTATACTGACGCCCGTGTTTTCTTTGCTCGCCGATCATCTTATTGCTCAGCGATCTGCTGCACGAACCGTCCTTCGTCCGCATTCCTCCGACACGCAATCTTCACCCATGCGATTTAGATGTTTTGTTAACGCACTCGCTGTTTTGCTGACCACACAGTTCGTACTCGGTGGAGGCCTTCAGATTGCTGATGCAGACTCAACCAGTGCCTCGCCAAAAGCAAAAGTGACGTCGAATGTCGGGATCAGTGATAAACAACCTGAGACGGGACCGTTCGTTGCGGTCGATGGAAAGTTCATGGTGCCCTATACCGTGAAGATCCCTGGTAGCGATGTGCAATTTGAAATGATTCCGGTTCCAGGCGGTTCGTTCCTGTTTGGTGGAAATGAAGAGGACGCTGAATACCGCGAAGATGAAGGGCCGCAAGTTGAAGTCAATGTTCCGCCTATGTGGGTCGCAAAGACGGAAACCAATTGGGCTCAATACAAAGAGTATATGAAGCTATACGCAATCTTCAAAGATTTCGAATCGCGTGGGGAACGAAAGGTCAGCGCAGCAAATATGCCTGACGCGATCACCGCCCCCACCGAATTGTACGAGCCAACCTTTACTTACGAATATGGCGAAGAGCCCGAACAACCCGCCGTCACGATGACCCAGTACGCCGCCCAGCAGTACACGAAATGGCTAAGTCTATTACTGGGTGATCAATACCGTTTGCCCACGGAAGCCGAATGGGAGTACGCTTGTCGCGCCGGCACCAAGACGGCTTACCACTGGGGCGATGATGTGGATGGAATCGACGATTATGCCTGGTACGTCGACAACGCCGATGCTGGTGCATTGCCCGTCGGTACCAAAAAACCAAATGCTTTTGGGCTTCATGACATGCATGGCAATGTTGCGGAGTGGACCGTCAACCAGCACACCGAAGATGGCAACGGCTGGCTTGTAGGCAAAGAAAACCTCAGCCCACTGGATACCGTCAAATGGCCCGAGCAATCTTCGCCATGCGTCGTTCGCGGCGGCAGTTGGGAAATGGAACCCGAAGAACTGCGTGCCGCGGTGCGATTTATTTCGGACGACGAACTTTGGAAAGAAAACGATCCGAATTTCCCCCGCAGCCCTTGGTGGTTCACTTCCGATCCCTCTCGCGGCGTCGGTTTCCGCGTTTTCCGTTCTTACCAACCGCTCGACGCTCTCACGGTAAAAAAATTCTGGGAAACATCGGCTGAGAACACCATCAACGAAGTCGAAACGCGAGTCCTCGGGGGACGCGGCGGATATGGACTTGTCGATCAAGAGCTTACCGAATCAATTAAGAAGCTCCAACGATAAGCGAGCTCGTCAAGTCGCGGCGCGTCGGCACCTGTTGGCGACGCGATGCATGTGCGTTGATTTGATTTGCTTCGCATTGCGATCACATGCAATGCATTTTCTTCCTCCCATATTTTCAGAAAAGACCGTCCAGCCGTGTACGAATCGATCGCTTTAGTGGGTGCCACCGGCGCCGTTGGCCGCATCGTATTGCAACAATTGCAAGAACGCGGGTTCCCCTACAAAAACCTTCGCTTGCTCGCCTCCGCTCGTTCAGCGGGCACGACCGTGATGGTCAACGGCAAACCGATCAAGGTCGAGTTGCTGGAGCCATCTTGCTTTCGAGCTGGTGAATTGATCATCGCGAGCACACCCGATGAAGTCGCCATGGAATTTGTTCCCTGGGCCGTCGAGGCGGGCGCCGTTGTCGTTGACGAAAGCGGCTACTGGCGAATGGACCCGAAGGTGCCTCTGATCATTCCCGAAGTGAATCCCGAAGCGATTGAAAATCACCAAGGCATCATCTCAAGTCCCAACTGCAGCACAACACAGATGGTGGTGGCGTTATCGCCGCTGCACAAAGCCGCTCGCGTCCGCCGCGTTGTGGTCAGCACCTATCAAGCGACCAGCGGAGCAGGACTGAGCGGTAGCGACGAATTGGTCGCGGGAACACGTGAAGCGCTCAATGGAAAAACGCTCAAGCCCTCCGTTTTTGCTCATCCAATCGCTTTCAATCTCGTTCCCCAAATCGGAAGCGAAAAGTACGAAGGCTACACCTCGGAAGAAATGAAAATGGTGTACGAAACTCGCAAGATCATGGGGGATGACGCCATTCAAGTCTGCCCGACTTGTGTGCGAGTGCCCGTTGCCTTTGGTCACAGCGAATCGATTCTGGTCGAAACCGAACGTCCGCTTTCAGTCGAAGAAGCCCGTGAGTTGTTCGCCGCCGCACCGGGAATCACCTTGGTCGATGACCTGGCGAATAAGCAGTATCCCATGCCGCGAGACTGCGAAGGCAAAGATGACGTCTTCGTGGGTCGCATTCGCAAAGACATCAGCGGCGGCAACGGCATCGCGTTTTGGTGCGTCAGCGATAACCTCCGCAAAGGGGCCGCAACCAATGCCATTCAGATCGCCGAACTGCTTGTCAAAAACGTACCCGTGGCGTGAGCGACATCGCGCAGACGGATGCCTCCTCCGCGGTGGGATTGCCTCGGCGATGGTTCAAGATGACTGTCGCCTATGACGGAACTCTCTATTGCGGCTGGCAAGTCCAGCCCAACGGAGTTACGGTCCAATCGATGCTCGAAGGAGCGATCGCAAAAATTTGTCGCGAACAGATTCGTGTGACCGGAAGCGGACGCACGGATTCCGGCGTCCATGCGCTCGCTCAAGTCGCCAGCTTCTCCCTGCAAACATGGCGAGCCGGCGCAACGGACTTATGCCGAGCTCTCAATAGTCAACTTCCTACCGACATCGTGATCAGCGAAATCGTTGACGCTCCCGAAGACTTCCATGCGATCCGTGAAGCGATCGGCAAACGTTATCGCTACCAACTTCAAGTCGGCGGCATTCGCGATGCGTTTGAATACAAGTATCGCTGGCTCGTCCTAGGTCCGATCGATGTCGAAGCGATGCGAGAAGCGGCACAGCACCTGATCGGCAAGCATGATTTCGCCAGCTTTCAAGCCGCCGGAGCCGACCGAAAAACCTCGGTTCGCCACGTGCGTGATTTAGTAATTCTCGACCAGCAGAGCAGGGCAGGGGAGGCATGCCAAAGTCGCTACCTCGCCATCGAAGTTGAAGCCGATGGTTTTCTTTATAACATGGTCCGCAACATCGTCGGGACATTGGTTGAAGTCGGTCGCGGCAAGCAAACGCCATCCTGGGTTAAGCAAGTGCTCCAAGCCGCGGATCGTGCGCAAGCGGGCCCCACCGCGCCGCCACATGGCCTGTTCATGCTGCATGTTGACTATGCACCTTTCAGCACTGAAAAAAACTCCGCCGAGGCGTGACGACTTTAGCTTCCGAGCGAGTAACGTTCGAGCAAACGATAGAGCGAACGTCGGTGAATACCGAGTAATCGCGCCGCTTCAGCTTTGTTTCCCTTGGCCCTTACCAACGTCTCTTGCACGAAACGGCGATTGAGACTCTCTAAGTCATCGTCAACATGAACCACGGTGGCTCCAGTCGCGACCCCGTTTGCATCATCAACCGAAGGCACAAATCCAAGGGCCTGCTTGGTAATCTCTGGCGGCAAGCTCCGTGCATGAATGACACCGTTGTCCGAAAGCAATTTGCCTCGTTGGATCGCGTTGATCAACTGGCGAACATTACCCGGCCATGAATATGCCTTCATGATGCGTGCGGTTTCGTCATCGAGAGTCCACTCCGGTCCCAGCAAATGACGAATTAGCAAATCCAAATCGCCCGCACGCTGGCGCAACGGAGGCAATACGATTCCAAGCACATTGACGCGGTAATAAAGGTCTTCGCGAAACCTGCCTTCAGCGACTTCATCAGCCAGACTTCGGTTCGTGGCTGCCACGAGTCGGACTCGTACCTGTCGCTCTTTGACGCTGCCCACCCGTCGAATCAGACCGTCTTCGAGAACGCGTAAAATCTTTGCTTGAAGCGACATTGCCAGCTCGCCAAGCTCATCAATAAAAAGCGTTCCACCATCGGCGATTTCAAACAGGCCAGGCTTTGCGGCCGTCGCTCCGGTGAATGCCCCTTTCTCGTGGCCAAAGAATTCGCTCTCAAGCAACTGCTCAGGCAACGCAGCGCAGTTGACCGTGACGATGGGACGGTCGGCAAGCGGACTGAGGGCATGAACTTGTCTCGCGACCAATTCCTTGCCCGTTCCACTTTCACCTTCGATCAAGACGGGTAAATCCGTGGACGCCACACGGTCAATCAATCGAAAGACCTCCTTCATCTCCGGCGAACTGCCGATCATCTGTGGCCCTGACGACTGACGCCGAATCAACTGCTTCAGTCGCTTGTTTTCACGTTGCAAATGAGTGGTGTGCGCGGCTTTACGAATCAATCGCTCTAGGTCCGCAAGCCGGATCGGCTTGGTGACATAATCGATCGCCCCCGCTTTCATCGACGCGATCGCCGTATCAATGGTCGCGCCGCCGGTTAACATCAATACCTGCAACTCATCGTCTTCCTCAAGTAAGCGAGGAAGCAGCGTGACGCCGTCGAGTTCAGGCATGTGAACATCAAGCACAGCGACTTCGAATTGTTGCTTGCCGATAGCTTCAATCGCCTCGGCCCCCGACGCGACCGCCGTGACGCGATGACCTCGCCTGCGAAAATAATCAGCCGCGGTTTCACGAAAATCATCCTCGTCATCCACCAGCAACAGATCGATTGACGCTTCTTTGTCGCCGGCAGCATTTCCCTGATCGCCCGCGGGACTAGCGTGTGAATTGTCGCGAGACGAACGGTCCAGGACTCCGTTTCGATATTTCGTCATCAGTTGAAAACTCGACATGGTCGTGATGGAGGGTTTGTCATGGAACGGCGAAGCAGTTACGCAGAGCCTATTTCGCTACGCAAGCCGCGCGCCACCGCGTGTGACAATGCACCTCTTTGCGACGCAAACAGTTACAGAGAAAACACTTATACCAGAACACCAACCACAAACAAACTTTTGGAACGCCCGCACACCGAGCGAAATAGCACATATCTTGCGAGCTATTCCGCACCTCGCAATGCCGTTATCAACGCCGTTCGTCGCCGGAATCGCTGGTCGAACGACGGTAATCGGTGGAACGCGTGGCATCCGCGTATTCGACCGGACGGGCTCGGAGCGGAATCGTTGCCATCGCGATCACACCAGGCGACGCCTGCAAAAGTTCCAGCGTTCCTCCGTGGCTTTCCACCAGTCGCCGCGAGATCGGCAGTCCCAACCCCGTGCCTCGTGAGCGAGTGGTGTAGAACGGTTCAAAGGCGCGGCTGATCGCATCCCCCGACATGCCAATGCCAAAGTCGCGGATCTGCACGCGTGCACAACGATCGACTCCCAGCCATACTTCATCGATATCGACTTCGATCGCACCCCCTCGATGACTCGCTTCGAGCGCGTTCTCCAGCAGATTGCGGAACACCTGTTCGAGCGCGAAAGGATCCGCCCACACCTCAAGCGAATGAGCGGCAATGCATTCAAGCGAGACGGGTTTCTCGCTCGTTACTTGTCGGATGTGCTCCCAAGTCTGGTTCAACAAACTCACCAATTGCATAGGCTGAATTTCCAAGCGAACCGGCCGCGCGAACTGAAGCACTTCTTCATAAAGGTGAAGCAAGTGATCATGAGCACGCTGGATCCTTTCGACAAGCTTGACCGCCGCGGGTCGACCTTCGAGTTCAAGCGATAACGTTTCCAGCGCCGCCTGGCTGCGTTGGAACGCATTGCGACTTTCATGCGCCAAGCCGGTCATCGTTTGACCGATCGCCGCCAAGCGTTCTGATCGAACGAGTCGAGTTTGCGCATCGCTTAGCTCAGTGATGTCTTGCCCCACACAGAGAACCAAATCGCCCGCGCCGGATAACTGCGTAAACGACGACACTGGTTCAATGTATTTTCTCGCATGCCAACGCACTCTCGGAGAAGGCCCATCTCGGGTCAACAGCGGCGTTTCAAGGGGCGACGGTAATTCGCCCGCTGCGGCTCGCAAAATAAATTCACGCAGCGCTTCACGTTCGCCATCCGCAACTAAATCAAGACAGTTCACCGTGGGCAATGGCAGATCCGACGTGCCGCCCCCATTCCAGCCCAATCGTTTGGAAAGGAATTGGTTCACTCGCACGATGACTCCATCGCGCTCAACCATCATCACCACGGCTTGAGCGGTATCGATCACACCTTCTGCGAAATCGCGTTCCTCAGCAATTCGCTTGGCAACCGACTCGGCTTGATAGGCATCTTGGATGATCGCCAAGTCCAAATCCATCATTCGAGTGATAGCCGATATAACCTCCTGCAAATCGCTTCGATCACTCGGAAACCGCGTCACGAGTGATCGCAAGATTTGATCGCGAAGCCGAGACATCGCCGCGGACACCCAAACCGATTCCAAACCGATCTGCACATGTCGCAGCCCCACGGCCCAGCGACGAGCGACAAAGGCTTCATCATGAGTGGATGTAAACAGTTCACTGATCCATTTCCGCAGCGTCCCCTGAAGCCGTTTGACCTGTTCAGGCCCCGAAAATACACGGCGAGCCGCTTCGTGCTGGAGAATTTCGATATAAAAATCCTGCACAAACGAATCTAAGTCCGGCTCGATAATTGGCCATGCGGACGCAGCAATCTCGGTCTGAGCATCGGTCAATCCGACATAGCTGCGCAGTTCGCGGCTGCGTCGATAAAGGAGAGATGTCATTCCAACGCCAGAATTCATTTTGCTACCCACGATAAAACTTAAGCGACTTCGCCTTCAACCGTCTGCATTGCAACGATGTCACACAACAACCATAAACACGTCCCCGTCTCGCTGACCATTGCGGGAAGCGACCCATCAGGAGGCGCAGGGCTTCAAGCCGATCTGAAAACCTTTCACCAGCACGCGGTTTACGGGATGAGCGTCATGACGCTGCTGACCGTACAAAATACACGCACCGTCTCCGCCGTGGAGTTGCTGGAGCCGAAATTCGTCTCGGCACAACTCGACGCCGTTCTCGATGACATTCCCCCGCACGCCGCGAAGACCGGCGCGATCGGAAGCGGCGAACTGATCCATGCCGTCGCCCAGCATGCAAAACATTTCTCATTCCCGCTGGTTGTCGATCCCGTCATGATCAGCAAACACGGGGCATCACTGATTGACGAAACCGCTGTCGAGACGCTGATCCGCGAATTGCTTCCTCATGCTTTTCTGGTCACGCCAAACCGATTCGAAGCATCGCGGCTGACGGGACTTGAAATCACAAGCATGTCACAAATGGAAGCCGCGGCCGCGAGAATCGCCTCGCTTGGGGCACAACACGTATTGATCAAAGGACTGAAACAAGCAAACGAATGTGTCGATTTGCTCTGGACCGATGGCGCCGCATTTTGGCTGAGCGGCCGGTGGGTTGAAACACAGTCCACTCATGGTTCGGGCTGTGTTTACTCGGCTGCGATCACGGCCCGGTTAGCCAAAGGCGAAGAACTTCTAACCGCCGTCCAAGGAGCCAAAGAGTTCATCACTCATGCGATTCGAACCGCGCCAGGACTAGGGCAGGGCAGGGGACCGGTGAACTTATTCTCCCCCATTCACCATCGCTGATGTCAGACGCGTGCGAGTGCCCAATGCGAGCCGAATCGCTCGCTAAAGCGTGCGGATAGGTAGCGCCGCCAATTTGGCCGCGGCAAGCTCGCGGGGGCGACATCGAAAAACGCCAACAATGCGACAAATTGTCAATGCGCCTCGTTTGCTCCGCTTTTTTTCACCATTTCTAAAACCGAAGAAACGGCCACGCCGAGTGCAAACTCACCAAATTTTCCCCTTGGCACCGTTTGTGATATGCAGTGCCCCCGTCAATTGACGTCCCGACAAGAAAACTCGGAGAGTTCATCGCGATGGCGACTTCCATTGTCGAGCCTACACCCGTAGCTTCGACCACCGACCAACACATCCGCGATTACGCGGAGCCGCTTGAAAAGTTTAGTTACGACGACGTGATCGTTCGTCGTTTTGTCGCCGCAACGGTTCTGTGGGGGCTCGTCGCGACACTTGTCGGATTGCTAGTTGCGGTCCTGCTGGTGATGCCGAAGTTGATGGAACCGCTTGGTTGGTCGGCGCAGTTCTTAACCTTTGGTCGCCTGCGTCCGCTGCACACCAACGCGGCGATCTTTGCCTTTGCGGGCAATGGCATTTTTGCGGCGATCTACTACAGCACGCAGCGGCTCTGCAAAGCACGCATGTGGAGCGACAAGTTGAGCCAGCTTCACTTTTGGGGATGGCAATTGATCATCCTCGCCGCCGCCGTAACGCTTCCGATGGGGATCACCCAAAGCAAAGAGTACGCGGAGCTTGAATGGCCGATTGACCTTGCGATCGCCGTGGTGTGGCTCGGGTTCTTCGGCGTCAACTTCATGATGACCCTGATCCATCGTCGCGAACGTCACCTCTACGTCGCGCTGTGGTTCTATATCGCCACGATCGTGACCGTGACGGTCTTGCACGTCTTCAATAATCTCGTCATTCCGATTGGAGTGGCGAAGAGCTATCCGATTTACGCAGGCGTTCAAGACGCATTCATGCAGTGGTGGTATGGCCACAACGCGGTGGCATTTTTTCTCACCACGCCATTCCTTGGGTTGATGTATTATTTCCTGCCCAAGGCAGCCGATCGTCCCGTCTTCAGTTACAAGCTATCGATCATTCACTTTTGGTCTCTGGTCTTCATTTACATCTGGGCCGGTCCTCACCACTTGCATTACACGGCGCTGCCTGAGTGGGCCAGCACGCTAGGCATGTTGTTCAGCTTGATGCTTTGGATGCCGTCATGGGGCGGTATGATCAACGGCTTGCTTACCCTTCGCGGTGCATGGAACAAAGTCTCCAGCGATCCTGTGCTTAAGTTTTTTGTCGTCGGCATTACCTTCTATGGTATGTCAACTTTTGAAGGCCCGATGCTGAGCATCAAGAGCGTCAACGGTTTGAGTCACTACACCGACTGGACGATTGCTCACGTTCACTCCGGTGCTCTTGGCTGGAACGGCATGATGACGTTTGGAATGATTTATTGGCTGCTGCCGCGACTCTACCAAGCACCTCTTTGGAGCAAGAAGATGGCCGAATGGCACTTCTGGCTCGGCACGATCGCGATTCTGTTTTACATCGTTCCGATCTACGTTGCAGGCTTGACCCAAGGTCTGATGTGGCGAGCAATGGACGAAACAGGCCGACTTACCTATCCCGATTTCGTGGAATCGGTTCGCGCTTCAACACCGCTGTGGTGGTTTCGAATCCTTGGAGGTGCGATGTTCGTCTCGGGGATCGTCATGATGGTGATCAACCATGTGATGACCTGGGCCAAACGGCCCGCGGCTTATGAAGTGCCGGTTTACTCCGCCCGTCGACTAGCTCCGATGCCATCGACCGTAACGGCGATCGATACTCCCGCACCGATCAGCAAACTCAACAATGCACCCGTGCTTGATTTTGCAAAGAAGATTGACGTCTTCAGCAATATGAGTTGGCACAGGCGTTGGGAACGGTTGCCGATTCGGTTCACCGTGTTTGTCGTGATCGCCGTCGTCGTTGCCAGCTTGTTCGAGATCATTCCCACGTTCTTAATTCGCAGCAACATTCCGACCATTTCCACGGTAACGCCTTACACGCCGCTTGAACTTGCCGGTCGAGATATTTATGTCTCTGAAGGTTGTTACAACTGCCATAGCCAGATGATTCGCCCCATCGTTGCGGAAACGAAACGATACGGCGAATACAGCAAGCCAGGCGAGTTTATCTATGACCATCCGTTCCAGTGGGGCAGTCGCCGCATCGGTCCTGACCTGGCTCGTGAAGGCGGCAAGCAAAGTAGCCTGTGGCATTGGTTGCACTTCGAAAATCCACAACAGGTCGTCGATGGCAGTGTCATGCCGGCATTCGTTCACCTGCTCGAAACGCCGCTCGATTTCAAGAAGATCTCTGATCGCGTTTGGGCTGCCAACAAGCTTGGCGCACCTTACGATCGCGAACTGACCGAAGCCCCCGAGATGGCCAAGCAACAGGCTGGAGAGATCGCCGCACAAATCGTTTCCCAAGGGGGCTCCGTGATGCGTACGATCGAAAATAACAAGACGCTGCTGACGATGGATTCTCAAGCGGTGGCTTTGATCGCCTACTTACAACGAATGGGAATCGACCTGTTCAAGCCAGCCGACATGCCGGCTTCGACACCAGTGCCGGACGCGGTACCTGCGGAAGTTCCCGCGCCGGTGGCGGGCTTGGAGCCTGAACCCGCGGTGACGAATCATGCCGCGCCAACCCCGGGAGATTTAAGCCATGTTAAGTGATGTCATCCGAGCGATCGACTACAGCGACTGCGCCGAAGCGGCACTGATTCTGTTCTGCCTTGCGTTTGCTCTGATGAGTTATGCAACGCTGCGATTAACACGACGTGCAACGGACACGTTCGCATCCATTCCGTTATTTGACGAAGTTCAAGACCCCCGATTTGACACGCGACAGGACACGCGACAGGACACGCGACAGGACACTCGCTATGAGTAACCACGAACCAACGAACTTAGATCTCATGGGTGCATCCGAAGTGCTCGCGCCGATTGAGTCCATTCCCAACGACGAACTGACCGGACACAGCTACGACGGTATCCAAGAGTTCGACAATCCTCTGCCGGGTTGGTGGAAGTGGCTGTTCGTTGCCTCGATCGTTGCCAGTCCGTTTTACTGGGCCTATTACCACTTCGGCACCGAAGGTCGCGCCTTCACGGCCCAGTACGAAGTCGCACTTGCGAACAATGCTCGCCTTCAATTCGCTGAAGTCGGTGAACTCAAAGGCGATGAACCGACCATCGTCAAATACATGAACGAAAAGAGCTGGGTCAGCTTCGGCAAAAGTATCTATCAAACCAACTGCATCTCATGTCACAAGGCTGACGGAAGCGGTTTGGTCGGTCCGAACCTGACCGATGATCATTACAAGAACGTTAAGCAGATCGCGGACATTTACACGGTGCTGGTCAACGGTGCCGGTGGTGGTGCGATGCCAGCTTGGAAAAACCGTTTATCGCAGAACGAAATCGTCTTGACAGCCGCCTACGTGGCAAGCTTACGCGGGGCCCCCGCGGGCGCGTCGTCACTTCTGGCTCAAGGCAACATTATTCCTCCGTGGCCAACGCTTGAAGAGATTGCGATTCCCGAAAGCGAAGACGCCGCGGAAAATTCAGGAACTGAAAAATGAGTTGCGCCGATTTGAATCCAGCCAACGGTCCTGGCTTGGTGAACATCTCGTTGGGCATTCCCAACAAAACGGCAGGGCAGGGGAGTTGTCGCAAGTGCGCCAGTTGCTCCAAGGAAGAGGACCAGGGTTGTCAAAATCAATCCACAAAACGCAACACCGCAAACTCAACCGGCGGCGCGATGCTCGATTCACCCGAGCATGTCCTGAGCACGCTTGAGAAGGACGGCTCACGTCGTTGGCTTTGGCCGCGGTTGGCAAAAGGAAGGTTCTGGCACCGACGAAGGTGGTTTGGTTACGCATTGATCGCCTTCTTCGTCACGCTTCCGCATTGGCGGTACGCGGGCAAACCTCCATTGCTGCTTGACATTCCCGCCCGTCAACTCATTGTGATGGGCAATACGTTTTTACCCACCGACACGTTGCTGCTCGCGTTTGGTGTGATGGGCGTGTTCCTCAGCATCATGGCAATGACGACGCTTACCGGCCGCGTTTGGTGCGGATGGGCGTGCCCTCAAACCGTCTACATGGAATACCTCTTCCGTCCAATCGATCGCCTTTTCGAGGGCACGAAAGGTCACGGTGGCAAGCCTCGTCGATCCGTTCAAGGGGTCCTCGCGTTGACAAGGTTCGCGATCTACTTGGTACTCGCCATGGCACTCGCTCATACGTTCCTGTCTTATTTTGTCGGCACCGATCGGCTCGCGACATGGATTCGCAGTTCACCCGCTCAGCATCCGCTGGCGTTCTTTGTGATGATCGCGACGACGGTGGCGATGTTGTTCGACTTTATGTTTTTTCGTGAGCAACTTTGCCTGATCGCATGCCCCTACGGTCGTTTTCAATCGGTCATGCTCGATCGCAAAAGTTTGATCGTTGGCTATGACGTTAATCGCGGCGAGCCACGAGGGCGACTGCAAAAACAAAAGCCGGCGGAAACATCCTCCAAGGGTGACTGCATCGACTGCAAGTTGTGCGTTGCCGTCTGCCCCACAGGCATCGACATTCGCGAAGGCCTTCAAATGGAATGCATCAATTGCACGCAGTGCATCGACGCTTGCGATTCGGTAATGGACAAGATTGGCAAACCAAAGGGTTTGATTCGTTATTCATCTCAGGATGGATTGACGGGAGTTCCATCCTCAAAGATTCGTCCTCGGATGTTGCTGTATCCGACGTTGTTGGCGGTCGTGGGCTCCGCGTTCCTATTCGTGCTTTCGACCAAGTCATCCTTTGACGCATCGCTGCTTCGCGGTGCCGGCAATCCCTACACGTCGATTGGGATCGGCAAGCTTCAGAATTCGCTGAAGCTGAGATTGGTGAATCGGTCAGGAAAGCCACAAACCTATCAGATTGCAATCACAAAGCCTGAATCAGCCATGCTTGAAGTGATGGAACCGGAGAAGCTTGTCATGAAGCCAGGCCAAAGCAACTTGATTCCCCTATCCGTATCGTTCCCGGCAAGCTTGACAGCAGGGCAGGGCGGTCGAACAGTCGCAACGCTAACGGTTACCGACAGCGAGAACCAATCAAAAGAACTCGATTGCCAGCTGCTGGGACCAAAGCAGTAAATAATCACAATGTCGCCTCGCAACGATGGATCAAAAATGAAAAATGAAACCAACGGATTCGCCGCTTTCAAATGGGGATTGTTTGTAGTTCTGCTGCTTGCAAGCCAAGTAGCGATCGGCGTCGCTGCCATCGTTCTTGCAGGATCGGACCCGACGGTCGCCGTCGTGCCTGGTTACCACAAAAAGGCGTTGATGTGGGATGAGTCCGTTCAATTGCGTCAGAACAGTCAAGAACTTGGCTGGAAAGTTGAGTTGCGAGTCTTACCGGGCCTGAATAGCAGCCGATTGCAATGGACGGTAACGGATCGTGAGGGCGACGAAGTCGATCCCTTGCACGGCCGCGTCGTCATGTTTCATCACGCGCGAGCCAGTGAGCCGATCGAGTTCCGCATCGAAGACAAACTCGACGGCATTGATTTGGACCGCGCTGGTTACTGGCAAGTCGAAATGACGCTGGACACGAATGACGCATCGAAGCGATTCTTTGATTCAAAGCTGATCGATGTGAAGCGAGCGACATAAATGAGTACGCTTCTGTTGGCCGTCTTTACGGCGAGCCTGCTGGGAAGTTTTCACTGCGCGTGCATGTGCGGACCGATCGCGATTTGGTCAAGCGGTGTGACCGCATCTGGGCGTTCGAAGTCGGTCAGCGATCGCATCAATCTAGTCAAACGCATGGGCGGCTATCACATCGGCCGACTGCTGACTTATATGATCCTCGGTGCAATCGCGGGCTTCGCGGGAAAAGCGATTGGCTTGATCGGCGACGGCGCGGGGATTCAATCCGCATCGGCAAGGCTGGCTGGGGGATTGATGATATTGATCGGTGCTTGGCGACTTCGTTCGCTTTGGAAAAAAAACGCGGCATCATCAATCGGCGTACTCAATCAGCTTTCAAGTCAAATTGCCATGACGGTCGCTAGGGTTCGCCCTCGTCTCGCAAAACTACCCATCACCGCGCGCAGCATTGGAATCGGCGCTGTGACGGTGCTGTTGCCTTGCGGATGGTTGTATTTGTTTGTTCTGTTCGCGGCGGGCAGTGGTTCCGTGTCATCCGCGATCGGTGTGATGGCGGCGTTTTGGCTGGGCACAATTCCATCGCTCGTCGCCATGGTCAGCGGCTCATTGCCACTCAATCACGCAAGCCGACATGCTTTGCCACGATTCATGCCCGCCATCGGTGCCATGGTTTTGATCCTATTCGGCGCGCACACGGCAACGGGACGCGCGAGCGCTGATCTGCGACAACTTGAAAGCCGTATTGGAATTGTGATCGCCGACCAAAGCCAATCTCGTACGGATGTGATCCAAACTATTCAATCCCAGCCGCTGCCGTGCTGCCAAAATGCAAAGTAAGACGGTTTCAAATTCACCCGAAACGAATGTCAGCCGTACCATAGATGCGTGTGACCATTGCGGACTACCGGCACCGGCACGCAACGGTGACGAGCTAACCTTTTGTTGTTCCGGTTGCCTTGGTGCTTACCAGTTGATTCATCACTGGGGCTTGGAAGACTACTACGCGCTGCGTGATCGTTTGCTCGATGGTGATACCAGTCCTGTCAACGCAAATTCGCCTTCGGATATCTCATGGGATGAACTCACCGAAGCGAACCTGCTAGGCGAGTCAAAACCAATAGAGATTGGCGACGGATTGGTTTGCAGCCGTCTTGCCATCGAAGGTGTTCATTGCGGTGCATGCGTTTGGTTAATTGAAAAGATGGCAATGCTGACGCCCGGCTGGAAAGATGCCAGAGTGGGGATGCACGATCACAGTGTCGAAGTGATTTATGATCCCGCGCTCACAAAGTTAAGCAGTATTGCGGAGCTGTTGTCCGGGATCGGGTACCGCGTTTTGCCCTGGGTCGAAGGATCTGGTGCAGCGCGTTTTCGCAACGAAAGTCGTGGGCGGTTGGTTCAGATTGCGATTGCCGGATTTTGTGCGATGAATGCCATGTGGATCGCCATCGCGATCTATGCGGGGGAATACTCGGGTATCGCCGGATCGCAGATCTCGCTGCTGCGGATTGTCGGTGTGCTACTCGGTGCCGTCGCGGCTTTCGGACCAGGCCGAACGTTTTTTCGAGGGGCCTTTGCGGCCATCAAGTCTCGAACTCCGCACATGGATTTGCCAATCGCACTTGGCGTGGGCGTGGGTGCGATCGCGGGGATCGTCAGCTTGCTCATCGGACATACAGACATCTATTTCGATTCAGTCGCGGTGCTCGTGTTCCTGCTTCTCGTCGGTCGTTGGATTCAGTTTCGTCAACAACATCGCGCTGCGGATGCCGTCTCGCTGTTGATGAGAATGACCCCGTTGCTCGCCGTCAGTGTCGCAAACGACGGGTCGCATCGTACAGTGTCCGCGGACTCGCTTCGCCCAGGCGACCATTTCTATGTTATCGCGGGTGAAACGGTGCCCGTGGATGGGCGATTGATTGAGGGTGCAACATCCGTCGATCGGTCGTTAATGACCGGTGAGAGCATGCCGTTGCCGATCGGAAGCGGAGATGCGGTTGAGGCTGGTTCGCTTAATCTTCAATCACCCTTTACGGCAATCGTGATCTCTTCGAGAGCAGATTCTCGCATTACGAAACTGATGAAGTTGGTGGAAGAAGCCAGTTTGAAGCGAACACCGATCGTTCAGCTCGCGGATTCGATCGCGGCAAGATTTGTTGTCATTATTCTGTGCCTTGCGGCATTCACCATCGCGATTTGGTGGAGCACCGATCCAATGCAGGCCGCCAGCCACTCGGTTGCGCTGCTGATCGTTGCGTGTCCCTGTGCGCTCGCCCTTGCGACACCGCTTGCGATCGCTGTCACCCTCGGTCGCGCGGCGAAACGGAAGCTGCTCATTCGCAGCGGTGAAACACTCGAGCGACTTTCACGTCCCGGCAAAATCTGGTTCGATAAAACAGGAACGTTGACCCAGGGTCGTCCGCAGGTGATCGTAGAAAACTTCGATGCCCACACCCTCGCGTTGTGCGCAACCCTTGAATGTCAATCCACGCATCCCCTCGCCACAGCGATTGTGGATATGGCAAAGCAGCGAAACATTACGTTGCATTCACGGGAACTCGTTTCAAACGTCGAGCAAACATCGGGAGCAGGCATTCGTGGTGTCGTCGATGGATATCAAGTCTCCATCGGAACGTTGGATTTCATCCGGCGATCGATCCTTGAACTCGACGACGAAACGATCGCGACGGTTGCCTCGATCGCCAAGCAAGGCGTGACCCCTGTCGTTGTCGCGATTGATGGCGAGATCAGCGCGGTGATTGGCATTGGTGATGCGATTCGAGCCGAAGCGATTCAAACCGTTGAATTGCTTCGCGAGCGTGGCTGGGAGGTTGGCATTCTCTCTGGCGATCATCCGGCGACAGTGAACGCCGTTGCGAAGAAGCTCGGCGTCAGTGGTGATGTGATGGGCGGCTTGTCACCCGAACAGAAACTATTGAAGATTGAACAATCTCGCCAAGACGGTAAGACGATTGTGATGGTGGGCGATGGCGTGAATGATGCAGCCGCACTCGCCGCAGCGGATGTGGGGATTTCAGTTCGTGGTGGAGCCGAAGCCAGCTTGCGAGCCGCGCCTGTTTATTTGGCCGACGGAACCTTGACGGGGATCATCAACTTGGTGGATGCGAGCGCCGCAACGGTGCGAGTGATTCGTCGCAACTTCCGCATCTCACTATTCTACAATTCGGTCGCCGTGGGCTTGGCGGTGTGTGGTTTGATCACTCCACTACTTGCGGCGATTCTGATGCCGATCAGCTCATTGACGATCCTGTCGTTGACGCTTGGTTCCAACACCTTCAGCGTCACCGAATCAAGAAGTGAAGGAAAACCATGAGCGTTATTTTTGTTGCGTTACCAGTTGCGCTTTTGATGGGGGCAGTGGCAGCTTGGGCATGTACCCGTTGCATTCGAACCGGCCAGTTTGATGATCTCGATTCACCACCGGTCCGGATGCTGATGGATGACAAACCGCTCGTTAAATGCGACGTATCGCAGTCTGAAACGAACCTTTAAACGACGTGATCAGGACGAAAGCCGACCTGTTTGTGACGAAAACGCCTCGCCCTTCACTGATCGACATCAATAATTAACAACTTCTTCATGATCGTCAAAAACAGCTGGAATTCATTGAGTTTTCGAGATCTCGACAGCGCCGGCCGCTGCTCGGCTGGCAAAGCGACCATGCCGAAAAACGGAAAACTCGTGTAGCATTCATGGGGACGTTCTTCCCCTGACGAAGTTGTCTCATGAGATAGCTACTCATGAGGGCCACGCATGAGATAGCTACTCATGAAGGCCACGCATGACTATCCAATCCGTTGATCGATCCGCCATCAGTAACGTAACTGCGCAACCCGTTCTCGACGAAGCGACGCGTGAATTTGTTCGTCTCGCGATGGCTGCTGGCCTGGTTGACTTAGCCGACTTGAAGAAAACGGTCGTCTCTTTACTTGCGGAAGCAAAGCCAATCACGCGAGATCGGTTGGCAAGCGGTTTGAGAGGTGCGGGACTGCTGACAGACTGGCAAGCGAATAAATTGCTGGCGGGCCGAGGACGTGGCTTCTTTCTAGGAAGTTACAAGCTCCTGCGACCACTGGGCAAGGGAGGCATGGGGGTTGTTTACCTCGGCGAACATAAAGTTATGAAACGCGCGATGGCGTTGAAAATCCTTTCGGATGAGTCATCGCTCGACGCACGGCGGATCGCCCGCTTTCAATCCGAGGCGCAAGCGGCGGCCCAACTGGATCATCCGAATATTGTTCGAGCCTACGACTTTTCGGAAGAGAATGGCCGATTCTATATCGCGATGGAATATGTCGAAGGAATCGATTTGCAGCTCGCTATACAACGCGACGGAGTCATGACGATCGAAGAAACGCTGAATGCGATGCGACAAGCCGCCAGCGGCTTAGCGCATGCTCATGGTCGAGGGATTGTTCACCGCGACATCAAGCCCGCGAACCTGATTTTGCGAGCGGACGGCGTCCTTAAAATCAGTGACATGGGATTAGCTCGTATCGGCTGGCAAGGTGAGGCCCCCAATGACGCGGGCAAGTCTCGACTACTTGGCACCAGTGAGTTCCTCGCACCCGAACAGGCAATGGACAGTCGCGCCGTCGATGGCCGTGCAGACATCTATTCACTGGGCTGCACACTTTACTTTCTACTGACGGGCAAGCCACCGTTCCCCGCCGCAACACACAGTCAACGGATCGCGAAACACCAGACCGCACCAATTCCAGACATTCGCGCCGAGCGAAAGGATTGCCCGCCGGCGATTGCCCAATTGGCACTTCGCATGATGGCGAAACGACCGGAAGATCGGATCCCCAGTTCAACGGAATTGCTGTCGCAGCTAAATCGAATCACGTTGGGCGCGAGCAGCGTTGGGGTTGGACGGCCGATCAAGCGGATCGCCCCCGCGGGTGACACGATTGCGGACGGCTTGCTGTATCAAGACACGTTAAGCGATTCATCCATTGGCGGAGATAACGAACCCGTTGTTGTCGTTGATAATTCGCTGTTTGATTTTAGCGATTTGCCTCCCATCATTGCCACTATTCCGATGCCTCTGAGTCGCGGAATGCTTGGCTCGACGTTGACACCAGGTACCAAAGCTCTGAGGCCTACTACTTTATCAGCACCAAAACAAACGCCACCAGGTTTAACGAACCAAAGCTGGACGCCCCCCACACGAAAAGCGTCTGCAACCTCGGGAGATCATCAGCAGGTCATGCTGGGAATCGGCCTCGCCATTGCCTGCTTCGCATTGTTCGCAGTGTTAGGAATTGGCCTGTTCATCGTTTTGCGACCGGAGCAAGAAAACCTTCCGAAGATTAAATCCACGGAAGACCAATCTGGAAAATCGATAATCATTATTGGTGACTGATCGATGAAGTCCCACAATAAAAGGCTTGCCGTGCCTGGCAACGTTACCAACGGTGACGGCAATCCGAAAACCATCGACTCCGGTGCGAACCGCGAACTGCAACTCGCGGTTCGTTTGGTAGTTGGGTCGGGCACCCATGCCGGTGTAGCAGCCGAAATCAAGCAGGGCCTTTACATGATCGGGCGAGATCGCGAGTGCCAAATCCGGCCTAAGAGTCAATCGGTCAGTGCACGCCATTGCCTGGTTCAACACGCCTCTGGAATCGTTCGCGTACTTGACCTCGAAAGCGACCGTGGAACCTTCGTGAATGAAGTGCAGTTGGCTCCCAAGTCTTGGCGACTTCTCAATCACGGCGATCGATTGCGATGTGGAAAGTATTGGTTCGACGTCGCGATCTACCTCCGAGATGAAGACGAGGAATCGGATTCAATCTTTGATAGCAACGAAGTGGATCTACTAAAGTCCGAATTGTCCTCTGTTTCCAACGCTGTTCCGATCGCGGACTTATTTGACGCCGAGAATTTTGGGTTCGAAGATTCGACAGCGATTACCAGGGAGCAACAATCGGTTGACCGCGACGAGCCTTATCAGCCGGTGAAAAAATCGGCTGCTGCAAAGGCCAATGCAAAGACGCAACAAAGCCAGATTCCGAAACCAAAAATAAAACGCAGTCGGTCGTCATCGAGTCGCAGCTTTTCGCTGGGATTTTCCGGCCCTGACTCTTGGAAAATCGTTCTCGCGATCGTTGCGGTATTGGCGGTGACCGGTTACCTGGGCTGGTCGATGTATCAACTGCAAAAAGGCAACCCGGTCAAGATTCTTCGCGGAATTGATTGACTACAATCTGCGTCATGACGCAGATGATTTCAGAAAATACAGCTTCGCAGTCGGAGGCCCCCGTTCCTACTGGGCCTACGTTGCTTCGTCGGATGCGCCCAATGGCGACAACGGTGGGCGTTTCCTTTGGGATCGTCGGACTGCAACTTGCCCAGGGCATTCTGCTCGCTCGCTTGCTGGGACCTCAGGGGCGTGGCGAATACGCGGCGGCCGTCTTGTATTCCCAAATTCTCGTGTTTGTTGGTCTTTTTGGTGCGGTCGAAATCGTTTGCCGCTATGCCGCGAACGGTAAGATCGACCGAACATCGCTCCGCAAGTCCGCAGGGCGACTGGCGCTCATCACGGGAGTGGCAACAACGATCATTGGCATTTTCTGTACAATCGTTGGAATGCCAGGGGACAAGCGATACCTGCTTCCGTTGGCCCTTGTTTGTGCGTTTTCAGTGTTGGGCCAACATGCGACGCTGGTACTATCGGCAGTCGATCGCGGCGCGGGTGACTTTGCCCGATACAATCGCCTGCGGTTGGTCGCCGCCGGTATGCTCCCGTTGCTGTTGACGATTTGGGCATTGATTGCAGAGACAACCTTACTTTCAACGTGTGTCTTGCTAGTCGTCGCGACGTTTTTTTCGACACTTTCATGTCTTCTTGGAATCAAAGACCAGGCCGGCGTTTCTTCTGCTCCCAAAGCAACGCAACTGTTGCGTGAAGGCAGACCTTATGGCGTGTCAATGATCGCGACCGACCTTCTGGACCGTCTTGACCTACTGCTGGTACTTTGGCTCGCAGGCATCGTCACGCAGGGTTTTTACAATGCGATGATTCCTGTCGCTTATCCGCTGACGGTGATTCCTAATACGTTAGGAATGTTTTTATTCAATGCCGGAGCAAAGGAAGGCGGAGGCCTTAGCGTTTCGCGGTTCCGCCATATCATCGCGTTATCAATGTTGATTCAAACCGTTACCACGCTTGCCTTCTTGGCACTTGTCAGCCCCGTTGTCACCTTTGTTTATGGAGTCGAGTTCGCGCCCGCCATTTCCTTCGCCATGTGGCTTGCACCCGTTGCTGCCATTAAAGGGATCGTTCAAGGACTGGAAAGCTATTTGAAGGGCAGGGGACAACCGATGGCCACGATCCGGATTCGCGTCCTCTCGGCCGTTTTTATGTTGGTTGCTATCGCATTTCTTTATCCCGTCACCAGCATCTTTGCAATTATCCAAGGCTCTCTTTTAGGACAGGTGGTTTGCCTAATTGGGCTCTCGATCATTGTTTATCAAGATGCAGTGCAATGCGATCGATCCCGAGTTTCGAATGCCAATGATGCGACGCAAACAATTTCTTCCACTGAGCAAGTTTGATGCGTGTTATTCATATCATCACACGCATGATTGTTGGCGGAGCCCAGGAAAACACGTTATTCAATTGTGTCGACCTTCGGGAGATATACGATGATAATGTATTGCTAGTCACAGGACCGTCGATCGGACCTGAAGGTGATCTGATGGCACAGGGCAGGGCGGAGACCATTGCCACCTGCCTTGTCCCGTCGCTCCGGCGCGCTATTCATCCTCTGCATGATCGGAATGCACTGCGTTCGATTCGCAAAGTCATTCACGAGTTTCAACCCGACGTCGTCCATACTCACAGTGCCAAGGGAGGACTGCTGGGACGTCTTGCCGCCTATCGAGAACGCGTGCCCGTCATTGTGCATACCGTTCATGGCGCACCATTCCATCCCTATCAATCGATGGTGGCGAGAAACTCATTTCGCTTATGCGAGACTCAAGCAGCCAAGTGGTGCGATCGAATGATTTCGGTCGCGGACGCAATGACCGATCTGATGGTCAACGCCAAGGTGGCTGACCGAGAAAAGTTTTGCACCATTTACAGCGGCATGGATGTCGAGCCTTTTCTAAAAGCGAAGTCCCATCGCGAGTCGGTGCGGCGTTCGCTTGGGATTGAACCGAACGAGATCGTCATTGGTAAGGTCGCGAGACTGTTTCACCTCAAGGGACATGACGATCTCCTTGCTGCCGCGACAGCCGTTACCCAAGCATGTCCACGGATTCGTTTTCTTCTCGTCGGCGACGGAATACTCCGCGAAAAACTTGAGAAGAAAATCGTTGAACTGGGACTCGGTCAGCATTTCATATTCACGGGACTAGTACCTCCATCGGAAGTCCCCAAGATGATTGGTGCAATGGATGCTCTGGTTCACACATCCTACCGAGAAGGATTAGCCAGAGCCTTACCGCAAGCTCTTATTTCTGGAATCCCGGTCGTCAGCTACGACGTCGATGGTGCTCGCGAAGTCGTTGTCAATGACGAGACTGGATTTTTAGTTCAAGCAGGGGACACACCGCAATTAGCGGCAAGAATCATCCAGCTAGCGAACAATCCCGACGCAAGATTAACGATGGGGGAAACGGGTCGAAAGCGATTTACCAACCAATTTCGGCATCAGTCCATGACTCGCGATATTCGTGCACTCTATTCCCAAATCCTCGCGAATCCCGTTCGAAAACGTTGAATCGATTGCCAAGGTGGCGGTAGCGGGGCAGGGCGGTGCCGACCTTTCGGTTTGTAGCACCTTTCAACTATCATTAAGGTCTCGCTGATCCTCTATCTGTCCCCGAAATCAATGTCACCAAGCCCATGACCAAGACTCGCGATTTCCTTGGACCTTATCGACTCGCCCGTCTGATCCGCGCTGGCAACACAAGTGAAGTCTGGGAAGCGGTCGAAGAACCCAGCCAAGATCGATTTGCATTGAAAGTTCTCCGTCAAAAATTTCGTGAAGACAAAGCGGAAATCGCCTTGTTGAAATTTGAATACACCGTGGGAAAAGACATGACGAGTCAGCGGATCATCAAATTGATCGATTACCGCGTTGAGGGTGGAACGCCTTTTCTTGTCATGGAGCTTTTTAGCGAACTCAACTTGAAGCAGGCGCTGCGGCGCGGCCCTGATTCTCTGGCGTTCATGATCGATACGATCGTCGAGCAAGCCGCCGAAGGGCTCCGTCACATGCATTCCCAAGGATGGATTCATCGCGACATCAAGCCCGACAATTTTCTCGTCAGCCGCACTGGAGAGACAAAACTGATCGACTTCACGATCGCCGAGAGAAAAAAGTCGGGAATGGGAAGGCTGTTTCATCGCGCAAGCAAAACGGTTCAAGGAACTCGAAGCTATATGTCGCCGGAACAGATCCAAGGCAAAGTTTGCGATGAGCGATCCGATATCTATTCCTTTGGCTGCGTCCTCTTTGAAGTCGTGACGGGAAAGCCGCCTTACACTGGCCAGACACCCAATGACTTGCTCACCAAGCATCTCAACGCATCCATTCCTAGCCCCGTCGCTTTCAACGATAACGTCAGCCCAGAATTCGCGGCGCTGGTCAAAAGAATGATGGCCAAGAAACCGGACCAACGCCCGCCATCGATGTGGGAGTTTCTCAAAGAGTATCGCACCGTTCAAGTTTTCAAGAAGCGCCCCAAGCCTCCTGAGATCAGCGTTTTCGATGACAATCCGGCAATCAAGTCAGCGGATGACATGTTTAAGAAATAAACATCACCGCTCATTTAGTAACATTTAAAATCTCATAACAGTAAGGCATCGAAAATGGAATCTGGATCGGGTTTGGAATTCGAGCGGCACATCACCGAACTTGAACTGGAAATCGGTGCGATCGAACGCCAAACGCAACGAAGCGACGAGGACGAAGCGACCTTGCGGGGATTACGCCTGAAGCGGATTGAGCAACTTCGCAAGGTTTATTCGAACCTAACGCCTTGGCAAACCGTGCAGGTTGCCCGGCATAAAAACCGCCCGTACACGAAAGACTACCTGAACCTTGCGTTTCAGGAGTTTGTCGAATTGCATGGCGATAAGTTCTTTGGTGACGACAGGGCAATGCTCGCCGGGTTCGCGAAAATCGATCGGTTTAAGGTGATGGTTCTCGGCCACCAAAAAGGCCGTACCTATAAAGAACGAGCCGCATGCCATTTCGGTTGCGCTCACCCTGAAGGCTATCGCAAGGCGATGAGCAAGATGCGAATGGCCGAGAAGTACCACTTGCCGGTTATCTGCTTCATCGATACTCCCGGTGCGTATCCAGGCATTGGCGCTGAGGAACGCGGCCAAGCGCAAGTCATCGCCGAAAGCATGTTCATGATGAGTCGCCTGCGCACACCGATCATCTGTGTCGTCATCGGCGAAGGCGGATCCGGGGGCGCACTAGGCATCGGCGTGGGCGACCGGGTGGCCATGCTGGAGAACTCTTACTACAGCGTCATCAGTCCCGAAGGCTGCGCGGGTATTCTCTGGAAGAGCCACGAACACGCACCCAAAGCGGCAACCGCACTTCGGTTCACCGCGAAAGACCTGTCACACTTTGGCGTCGTCGACAATGTCATCCCCGAGCCGCTCGGCGGAGCTCATCGGGACCATCATCAAATGGCAACACGCTTGAAGACTTACCTTTCCAAAACGCTTGCTGAACTTGAGTCGCAAGACATGGAAACGTTGATCGAACAACGATACGAAAAGTTTCGCCGCATGGGCGTGTTCCTTGAAGAACCGCTGAGCGATTGAAAACAGCAACGCCTTCGCCGAGGACGACAACGACCCGGCATCAAAATGCTCTCCCATCGAACTGCCGCGTTCATTCAAATGCGGCCATCAATGGAGGCGAGTCAGAGCGAGACAAGACGCGGAGCGAGGCCGAAAATCGGCTGATTCAGCCGCCCCAGCAACGTCCGATAATGTCTCTTATGTTGTATTCGACCTTTGATTTCCCCCGTAAATACCGCATTTTCTGGTTTGGCAGGATGCTCCGGTAATCCCTGGCTCTCGCCTTTCATCATGGGAAGGCGGGCGTCTGGAAATTGGGTTGCAAATAACTTGCTGGACGCTGGTTGGCGGTATTGATCGGATTGCTTGGCCACGGAGTCGACTGAGCTGGCGAAGTTATTTGCGGAGCCACCTGACTGCCATTCCAAGGAACTGCCTGAATCACACTTTCCGTGACCTGATTCACCCATGGCGCCAGCGGGCTTTCTCCGCCATTGAGTCGCTCATCGAACCTCTCCAAGTACGGACCGACGACTTCCTGAATTTCAGCCGGAATGATCGACTCGCTGCGATCGAGCACCTCAGCGATATACCGACCGCTCTTCGACACAACGACCGCTTCGCGAACCTGATCACCGAGCAATGTGACTGCGAACAAGGTGATCAAGGTGCAGTAGAGGGCCCCTTTGGCAAGACCAAACAAAGCGCCAACCTGCCGATCGAACTCCTTCAGCCGAAGCCGATCTATCGTTTGGCTGATCATCCGGAACGCGACCCAAATCAACAGCGACGTGCCGACGTAAAGAATCAACATCGCCAGAAACCTGTTCCATGGCGGGTCCGCCTGAATCGATTGGCTCAGCGGTTCACGAAAATGGTAGGCAACAAAATAGCTGGCCACGATCGAGCCAATCGAAGCGAGTTGCCAGGCAAATCCTTTGACAGCACCGAAAAGCGTTGCGCCAACAATGACCACCAACATCAAGATGTCGTACTTTTCCAACGGCGGCGACCTCCGTGCCGAATCCAATTTTCATCCCTGCAACCATTCAAACGTCCGCATCAGGCGGGCAGGGTGCAACGACTATAGCAGTCCAGCCTGATACGCCGAATAGCAATTTGGGCTGACTTTTCGGATCCGTCTGGCGTCGGAACAGCGAAAACCGCTACATAAAAATTGAACCGGAGTTTTCGCGATTCCGTCTTTTAAACCTGGCAACGCGGCTTGTGGCAGACTTCAAGACACACATTACCGGAAGCACGATTATTGGAGCCGCCTACGGTTATTGGGGTGTTTTCAATCAAGGCATGTCGATCGAAAGCGGACTGCTTGCCGCGGGCCTATGCTCCGTCGCAGGCATGTTACCCGACTTGGATTCCAATTCAGGAATCCCTCTTCGTGAGACCAGTATGTTTGCATCGGCAACGGTTCCGATGCTGATGATCGATCGCTTTCGTGACATGGAATTATCGCATGAGTCGATGGCGCTCGCGGCGATGATCATCTATATCGCAATTCGGTTTTTTGTGGTCGAATTTTTTCGTCGCTACACGGTCCACCGCGGCATGTGGCATAGCATTCCCGCGGGAGCATCCTGTGGGATGCTCGCTTATTTGGTAATGCCCTCCCCTACCGAATCGATGCGAGTCTATAAAAGTGCCGCGGTTGTATTGGGCTTCATGGTGCATCTGATACTTGATGAAATCTGGAGTCTTGATTTTCGCGGTGGTCGCTTTCGACTGAAGAAGTCATTCGGTACCGCGTTGAAGTTTTGGGGCGACAGCCCATGGATAAGTTTGTCGGTCTATCTGAAACTGGCATTGCTCATGTACTTGGCATGGGGCGATAAAGACATTCCCAATCGACTTCGCGAACGAGCGAAGGCGGAAATCCCCTATCTCGCGACCCCGAGAGACGCACCGCCAAGGTGGCAACAATGGCTTCAGCGAAGGTGAGTCGTGGCAACGATTTCCTGCCCGCATCACGCTGGCGCGTGACTCCCACTGAAATCAACTCGATTCCGTCGCGACGCTAAACAAACAATTCTTTTGAATCCAAGCCGATCGTGACTGGTCCATCGTTGACAAGTGACACTTTCATGTCGGCCGCGAAAATGCCGCATTGCACGGGTACTTCGGTCACACGACATTGATCGACGATGTACTCATACAATTCGCGGGCCATTGGCGGTAACGCCGCATTCGTAAACGCGGGACGGCGACCGCGTTTGCAATCCGCGTAGAGTGTGAATTGGCTGACGAGCAGGATTGCCCCGCCAATATCGAGAACGCTGAGGTTCATCTTCCCATTCTCGTCACTAAAGATTCGCAGATTGACTAGTTTTTCGACCATCCGTTCCGCTATCAATTTTGTGTCGCCCTGCCCTACTCCAACTAAAACCATCAACCCACGATCGATTGCACCGACGCACTGCTGGTCAACCACGACAGATGCTTCAGCGACTCGCTGTATCAGCATTCTCAAGGTACAAACTCTTGCTTTCCGTAATTCAAAACCCATGACTTCCTGATACGATCAAACGAGTAACATTGGCTACTCGCTCCGCCATTCGATTAGACGCCGCTATTCGCTTGCACGCCAACGACCACACTTGTCTTACCATGCCTTACCAATTTACCTGTCCGCATTGCCAAACCAAAACCCTGGTTGATGACCAATACAGTGGCCATGTTGGTCGCTGCGTCACCTGTGATCAACCGATCAAGATCCCAAACTTTGCTCCCAATCAGGTGGCACCGGATCATACCGAATATGGGGGCAAGAAAAGCATCAGCCCGACCATGCGTCGATTGTCAGCGGCCATCGTTTGCATCGCCGCCCTCGCAGGGCTTGCCGGCGTTGCTTTTCGATATGGCGTTCCGGCGCTCACGAATCTTTCGAACGGGCGTGAACGCGCGATCGCGGTAAGCAACCTTCAGAAGATCGCCAGCGCTCTCAACGCATACGCAGCGGATCACGGAGTCTATCCTTTGCCGATCGTGCGAGACACGAATGGCAATGCGATGCACAGCTGGCGAGTAACGATCTTGCCCTATCTCAATGAGCTTCCACTCTTCAACGCTTATGATTTTAATCAGCCGTGGGACGCATCGGAAAACTATTCACTGTTGGAATCGATGCCTGCCGTCTATGCATCACCCAATCCAGGAAATGGGTCGAGCTACGAGTGCTTTTACCAGCTGGTGACTGGTGAACGCACGCTGTTTCCGCGAACAGGTCCCCTGAGCCCGCAGAAGCTTCTGGACGATCCCTCCAAGACGGGACTTGTCGTCGAAGCCTTACCGCCCAAATCAAGGCAAAATCTGACGAGCGTCTGGATGGAGCCGACGGAATTAGACATCCAAGGGATGAGCGGACTGATTGGCAGTAAGCCTGGCATCGAGATCGGTGCGATTACCGAAGGCGGTGTCGCGATCGCAACCGTTGATGGCCGGGGACATTTTCTGGAGGAGACGACGTCCCCGGAAATCGTGCTCGCAATTCTCACCGCGAGCGCAGGTGAACCGCTCGCAGATGATGTGCTCGATTAATCTTCTGGGAGAGAAGCGAGCCTCCTGGGGAAGCAGGAATCAGTACTTGCGAGGCCGAACGCTACCTTGAACGCGACTAGGCAAACCTTGGATTCGCAAGAAGCCTTCGGCGTCGTCCTGGTTGTAGCTTCCACCACCTTCCATCGTTGCAATCTCGGCGTCGTAGAGGCTGATCGGGCTGGACCGCTTGGCGACGGAGATATTGCCTTTGTAAAGCGACAGCGTCACTTCGCCGGTGACGGTGGATTGTGCTTCGCGCGAGAACGCCATCAATGCGTCCATCTTTGGCGTGTACCAGAAGCCATAGTAAACCATCTCGGCAACTTCGGGTGCCATGCGATCACGCAAGTGCATCAAATCGCGATCCATGGTTAATTGTTCGACGTACATGTGTGCGTCGTAGAGCACCGTCATGCCAGGAGACTCATACACACCGCGACTTTTCATTCCGACGAAACGGTTCTCAACCATATCGATCCGCCCTACCCCGTTGCGTCCGGCGACGGTGTTGAGTTGCTCGACCATTTCGAGCGCAGAAACGCTCTTGCCATTCAATTTGACAGGCACTCCGGCTTCGAACGCGATCGTGACTTCTTCCGCTTTATCGGGGGCCTGCTTGGGGCTGACCGTCATGCCGAAGTCGACCACTTCAACGCCGTTAACATCAAGTTCCTCAAGCTTGCCAGCTTCGTAGCTGATGTGCAGCACGTTCTCATCGCTGCTGTATGGCTTCGAGATACTCGCTTTAACAGGGATGTCATTCTTTGCGCAGTAATCAATCATCGCATTGCGTCCTGGGAACGCATCGCGGAAAGATTTCATTCGCCATGGTGCGATCATCTGAATTTTCGGATCGAGCGCTTCGGCGGCGAGTTGAAAACGGCATTGGTCATTGCCTTTGCCCGTCGCGCCGTGGGCGTACGCGACCGCGCCGACCTCGCGCGCCACATGCAGGCAGATTTTGCTGATCAATGGCCTGGCGATCGATGTTCCCAGCAAATAAATGCCTTCGTACTTTGCTCGCCATGATAAAACAGGAAACGCGAAATCGCGACAGAGTTCTTCCCGGACATCGACGATCCGCGAAGAGAGGGCACCACACTTTTTCGCCTTATCCAACGTCGCTTGGCGGTCTTCACATGGTTGGCCCAAATCGACGTAGACCGCATGGACATCATAGCCCTGCTCTTGCAACCAAACCAAAATGACCGAAGTGTCCAAACCACCCGAATACGCCAGAACGCAGCTCTTGCTCATTTGCTCTTCATTTTTTCTTTAGGAATCCTGGGATAGGCATGCGAGCCGAATCCCGCCAACATTGTGTCTGCGATGACCATCCAATGACAACCGGCCTAGAACTTTGCGATGAAAACTTCCGAAACGCCCTCCCCTGCCCTACGAAATGTCCTGGAATCCGTAGCAGCGGGCGCATTGGATGTTGACCAGGCGATCAAACAACTCGGAATTGACCAAGCCGTCACCCTCGAAAACGCCACGGTCGATATCGGACGAGCGACACGCTGCCGATTCGGCGAAGTGATCTACGGTGAAGGCAAACCGCCGGAATTGATCGTGTCGATCGCTCGGACCCAACTCCAACACGGCCAGCCCGTATTGATCACCCGCTTGAATGCCGCGGACGCGAACGCTGTCGCTGACAATTTCGAGCATAGCTACTATCACGCGAACGCTCGGACGATGCGAATTGCAAACTCCCCCATTGAAAACTTCGACCCTGAACCTTCGCCACTTCGTTCACGTCCCTTCGTCGCGGTAGTGACGGCCGGAAGCACTGACAATTGCGTTGCGGCGGAAGCGGTACAAACACTGCGATGGATGAACGTCGTAACGGATGAATTCAATGACATTGGTGTCGCGGGGCCGCAGCGACTGCTTGCCGTGGTGCCACGACTGCGTCGTGCCTCTGTCATTGTGGTCATTGCGGGAATGGAAGCGGCCCTTGCCAGCGCCGTTGGTGGACATGTTGCCTGTCCGATCGTGGCAGTTCCCACCAGCGTTGGCTATGGAACAAATTTTGGTGGTGTGACAGCTCTCCTTGGAATGTTGTCTTCGTGCGCATCGAACGTCACGGTCGTTGGAATCGATTCGGGTTTCAAAGGTGGCTACGTTGCCGGATTAATCGTAACGCAACTTGAAGATGCGATTCGCTCCGCATCAGATCGATTGTCCTCGTCATAGATGAGTCCTCCGGATGAACCCACTTCCCTGCCCTCCCCTGCTTTTACCGGGCCGTCGACGCGATTCTCACAAGGGCGACTATGGCCGTGTTCTGATGGTGGGTGGTTCACGCGGCATGGCGGGTTCCATCTCATTATCCGCGATGGCCGCGATGCGGACGGGGGCAGGCTTAGTCACGGCGTTGGTTCCTGATCGTTGCCTTGAAACCGTTGCCAGCTTTGATCCCTGCATGATGACGATTGCAGCGCCTGACACGGTCACAGGCCACTTCGATACCAGTGCGATGTCCATTTTTGAATCACACGCCATGAAGGCAAACGCGATGGCCATCGGTCCCGGCATGGGAACCGGAGCGGGTTCGATTGCACTGGTCAGCCTCGCGTGTTGCCTGTCGACGATTCCACGCGTCTTTGATGCTGACGCGTTAAACATCTTTTCAGTATCACGCGACGAGTACAGAATCGCCGGCCCAGCGGTGCTGACTCCGCACCCTGGTGAGATGCAGCGGCTAACCGGCGTTGCCGCTTCGGATCGCGAAGGTCAATCCAAAGCCGCCGTTGATCTTGCATTAGAATTAGATGTCGTGGTTCTTTTGAAGGGATCGAAGACATTGGTCACCGATGGTGAGGAAATCTGGTGCAATCCCACCGGGAATCCTGGCATGGCCAAAGGCGGTAGCGGTGATTGCTTGACAGGCATCATCACGTCGCTGCTTGGACAAGGACTTCCGCCCTACCCTGCGGCAAAACTGGGTGCCTACATTCATGGCCGCGCTGGCGACCTTGCCGCGAACGAATTCGGTGAAGCCGGAATGACCCCCACGGACTTGATCCGATTCTTACCAGCGGCGATTCGTGAAGTCATTCACCCGAAAGCGAGCATCTGATCAAGTGACCTGCTTGTACCATCGATCAATGAGGGCGAGTCAATCGGTGATGGCGGTCCGCTGTTGATGATCGGCATGATCACTGGTTTCCCATTTCGCTCGGCTAACTTGATCAGCTCAAGCTCGGCAGTGGGCTTGGTCATGTAGTCATCACATCTCGCATCAATCGATTGCCAAGGCCCCGCCAACGCATTTCCGATCTGCGATATCCCGTGAGTTGATGATTCCCATAAATAACCACATGCGAAATGATCGATGGCAAAGGCTCCTGCGGCAATCACGAGCACGCGACCATCTCGGTAGAGGACTAAAACAACAAGGTTCTTCTCGGATTTTAGTGGCATCTGTCCAGAATGGGGGATTTTTGAGGCATCTACTCCTGCGTCCAATGGGAGTCCAAAAAGCAGTCTCGGCGGAGCAACGTTCGTCGAGACTGCCCGCACCATTGGCGCGCTATTGGCGCGCTATCGACCGGAATATCCCT
>Ga0105051_10000259_pt1 | contig 70533 bp, 97 predicted proteins | sample FRY02_FD_78383 | JGI IMG/M metagenome (GOLD analysis project Ga0105051, IMG submission 78383) | Freshwater microbial communities from Lake Fryxell liftoff mats and glacier meltwater in Antarctica - FRY-02 (megahit assembly) | ecosystem: Environmental > Aquatic > Freshwater > Ice > Glacier... | reverse complement strand
GTTTAGATACATTCCTAGTAAAGAAGTATTAGATCCAGGCGTATTAGAAAAACTTATCGTAAGAGTTTAATCTATGAGATTATTTGAATTCATTATGGAAAGTAGATCTGCTGATTTATACCACGGAACAGATTTAAGTGGAGCATTAGGGATTATAAAGTCGAATAAAATAAGTGGAAACCATGGTGTAAGTTTGTCCAGAGATATAAGAGTAGCACCGAGATTTGGAAATGTTGTTCTGTCTATAAATCAGAATTTATTGTACAGAGATATAGGAAAAAGACTTAAACCCCAGATAGATTTAGATTATAACAGCGGAAAAGGACCAAACCAGGCAACTGAATACGAAGAATATGTAACTGGAACAATCGAAAATGCAAATAAATATATTACAAAAATATCAATAATTGTCCCACCCGAAAATATAAATGACATCGATATAGGTAAATATAAACCACTATTACTTGATCCGCGAGTTATAGTCTCTTCGCTAGATAATTTATGGACAGCTAGTATTGGTGTCGGCAATAATAATGTGCTCATAAAGGACAAACCTAAAGAATTGATGACCGGAAAAGAATATATAGAATATAGGAGACAAAATCCAAATCCACAGAAATTATCTTCAAGGGAAGAACAAAAGATATTGAAAGATCCGATGAAAGCATACGAATATGCTAAGAATGTGATTAGAGGACGGTGGCCGAAGGCAGAGCCGATCATATTGAAAAACGAAAGGACAGCATATTTGTATGCTAAAGATGTAATTAAGGGAAGATGGCCGGAAGCCGAATCATTATTATTAGAAAATGACTCGGGTCGGTTATCAGAATATGCTACGAATGTGATTAGAGGACGGTGGCCGGAAGCAGAACCTTATATAATGAAACATCCCTATGCTGCCTATGCTTATGCCCGAGATGTAATTAAGGGAAGATGGCCGGAAGCAGAACCTTATATAATGAAACATCCCGATGCTGCCTATGATTATGCCAAAGATGTAATTAAAGGCAGATGGCCGGAAGCAGAACCGAACATTAAACGGGGCTGGCAGTGGAACTCTTATAAGAATTATTTTAAATTTTAACTTACGCTAAGGAAAAATTAGGCATAGATGTATCGGCTTGATTTTCTGTAGAATTTCTGCTATAATGTCGATATGATAGCCGATATTATTAAAGAAGCAATTTTATCTAACATAGGTCCCCTGAAAAAAGCACCTAAGGAATGGAATAAAAGAAATTGTCCGTTGTGTCATACACAGGGGCATGGTAAAGACACACGTCACAGATTTGGAATACAATTTAATCCGCAAACAATCGCGTTAAACTGTTTTAACTGTGGGTTCTCAGCTTCATTCAAAGAAGGCGAAGATCTATCCAATAACTTTAAATTCTTTCTTAAGCAAATCAATATTGCTGAAAAATTAATTGAACAACTGAAGTTTGAAATATTTAAGCAGAAGAATCAAATACAAAGTATAAGAGAAGGTGAGACAACAACGTTAGTAGATCCAGAAAAGAAATTCAGGGATTTGTTCCAGAAATGGAAACCAATGGATCTGCCAGAAGGTTCGTTACCTATATCCGAATGGTTGGAACACGGATTAGATGATCCAAATTTTCTGAAAGTTGCAGAATATGTATTAAATAGGAATATCCACAATTTATCTGAGTTCTATTGGTCACCCAGCACAGATTTTAATCTAAATCAGCGTTTTATAGTTCCATATTATTACAAGCAAAAAATAGTAGGATTCACGTCTAGACTATGCTACGACACAGATGGCAAGGATATACCGAAATATTACCAACAATCTCCCACAGACTTTGTCTATAATCTTGACCACCAGCAGGCATGGTTGCGTAAATATGTCATTGTTAATGAGGGTGTCCTCGATGCATGGACAGTTGACGGTATAAGCAACTTAGGCGAAATGGGCCAGTCCAAAGTAGACATCATAAATAGACTACAAAAAGAAATTATAGTTTGCCCAGACCGAGATAAGAAGGGCTGGGACTTAGTAAAAGTAGCAATTGACAATAATTGGTCAGTATCATTTCCTAAATGGGGAATGGATATCAAAGATGCAGCAGCCGCGGCGGAAAAATACGGAAGATTATTAACAACTCATTCTATTATTTCGTCAATTGTAACCGGATCAACAAAGATTGATGTTGCGTGGGCACTCGATCAAAATATAAGGAATAGAATTCGAAAATATTAATAGGTTTCTAATAGAATACGATAAATATAGTTATGTTTTATATTTATGCCTATATTCGTTGCAGAGATTCTGCTACAGCAAAAATCGGGACACCATATTATATAGGAAAAGGTCACGGCAGCCGTGCGTTTAGTACCCATAAGAATATCCCTGTTCCGAAAAACAGATCATACATTATTATATTAGAAAACAATTTATCGGAGGTAGGTGCTTTTGCATTAGAGCGCAGATATATTAAATGGTGGGGAAGAAAAGACCGCGGGACCGGAATTTTATTGAACAGAACTGGCGGCGGAGAAGGGGGTGCTGGGAGAATAACAACAGAGGAAACATCTAAAAAATTATCTCAATCTGCAAAGGACTATTATATAAGTTTATCCGAACAAGAACGGCTAGAAAGAAAAAGTAAAACAAAAATTCCAACTACTGCAGGATGTAAATGGTCCGATGAAACAAAAGATAGGATGAGTAAATCACAAAAAGGTAAAATAGCAGTAAACAACGGTATAGAATATAAAAAGATTGATCCGGTTTTGCTAGACAAATTTATATCAGATGGGTGGGTAAAAGGCAAGTTACCATCTGGTAAGAAATACATAATAAAAGATGACATAATAAAAAAGGTATGCCTCGATGAATTAAATTCTTATATAAGCAATGGATGGATATTAGGGCGAGGACCAATGTCGGATGATAGAAAAGAAAAAATAGGAAAGGCCAATGCAGGAAATAAATTGCCACCTAAAACAGCAAAAGAAAAATTTGCAATCTCTGAGAGATTAATGGAAGAATGGAAATCTGGAAAAAGGGTAGTTACTGGTATGTCAGGGAAAAATCATTCCTTAGAATCTAAAAAGAAAATATCAGAATCTGTAATTAAGAAATATAAGGATAAGATTGATGGAAAGTGAAATTAAAGAATACAATTCTGATATAGAAACGTTGTTTATACAATTTATGATGAGTAATCATGAATTGTTTGTAAGGTGTTCCGGTATATTAGATGCTAATTTTTTCGACAATAAGCAAAATAAAGACGTTGTTAGTATTATTATTTCTCATTTTAAAGATTATTCAACATTGCCGGCTATTGAGCAGGTCAGGTCACTTACGGGTAAAAATATTGAACTTATTCCAGAGGTAGCAGCAAAAGAGGATAGATGGTTTTTAAAAGAAATAGAACTTTTTTGTAGATATAAATCTTTGCGTGATGCAATATTGGCATCACCTGAGTTATTGGATGAGGGGAGATATGGCGAGGTTGAAACATCTATCAAAGCGGCGGTACAGATCGCGCTGGTTAAAGATTTGGGAACAGATTACTATGCTAACCCCAAAGAGCGTCTCGAGGCGATCAGAGAGGGCAAGGGACAAGTTTCTACAGGGTGGAAGACAGTCGATGAGAAACTATATGGCGGCTTTAATAAAGGCGAAATAACCATCTTTGCAGGACAATCAGGTGCAGGAAAATCCCTTTTCTTGCAAAACCTTGCAGTTAATTGGGCCCAGGCTGGATTTAATGTAGTATACTTAACATTAGAACTTAGTGAAAAACTTTGTTCAATGCGTATTGATGCAATGCATACTGGATATGAAACTCGAGAAGTTATGCGTAACATCGACGACGTTCACATTAAGGTCAGGGCATCGCAGCAAAAGAGTGGCGGTTCATTGCGGGTTAAGCAACTTCCCAATGGATGTACGTCGAACGATATACGAGCATTCATTAAGGAATATGAAATTCATTCGGGAAGAAAAGTAGATGCAATCTTAGTTGACTACTTAGATTTAATGATGCCAATGAGTAAGAAGATTTCTGCAGAGAACTTGTTTGTTAAGGACAAATATGTAACAGAAGAATTACGTAACCTGGCAGTGGAACTACAGACTGTTACAGTTTCAGCTTCACAGTTGAACCGTTGCCTGCACCCTAACACAAACATTATTTCTGAAACAAATGGCACCGTGCGATTGAAAGATGTTAATATAGGTGATAAGATCCTGTCTAAAGACGGCGTATATAATACAGTTATAGACAAATGGCATTCGAAACAAAAAGTGTTTAAGATAAAGACAAAATCCGGAAAGGAGATTATTTGTTCGGGTTCTCATATATTCCCAACTACAGCCCAGGCATGTAGTATAGAATCTGGCCTCGCTATGGGGTCAATCTTGTATGTAAGAGATAAATAAGTGCATTGCAACTAAACAGAGGATGTAATTACATGTCGAAATATTTATCAAAACTCTTGCCTATTGGGTTTACTGATTTTGAAAAACAGCAGATAATTGTTGCTGAGGAATTATTTAATCCTAGGAAAATGTCGGCAAGCCGGGTAGTCGGGTATATCCGGACTTTAAAGGAATATAATGTATCGTTTTCGTCGCTCAGCAAGCGTATATCGAAAATACTTCTATTGGGAAAAGATTCATCATCAAAAAAATTCTTTTATTATAGGTATGGATTAAAAGAAGGGTATAGGCGATTTAAGGAAAAATGTATTAAATCAGCCCGTACACGAGCAGACTACATTAGTAAATATGGTGTGGAGAGAACAAACGAATTATTATCAAATCGAGGCGCGTCCGAGAGCAATTATATAAAAAGATATGGTGAAATTTTAGGTAGACAAAAATGGCAAGCATATTTAATAAAACGTGCAGCATCTTATGCACAGAAGCACATCGATGGATACAATTTTGCCAAATACAATGAAGAATTCTTTATTATCAAGTATGGTAAGGAGAAGGGCTCAGAGGTATATTATAATAAACTAAAAAATCAACGTTACAAGGTATCTCGTCAACGATATATAGATGAATTGGGGGATGTGGAAGGTCGTCAACGGTGTAAGGAAGTTAAGAACAACACATCGATAGAATCGTTTATTTCGAGGCACGGTGAAGTCGACGGTACTACCAGCTATCTCAAATATATAACAAAAATGTCCAACGATATAACCACAGCATATATAAATGGGGCACGAGTAGCATTTAAGGGAACAGAGGATGCATTTGTAGGAAAATACGGCGAGGTAGAAGGTAAGAAATTGTTTAAAAAGAAAATAGATAATTTAGCAAATTCGTGTAAATCTACAAGATCTAGATCTAAAATTTCTACAGAAATGTTTGATTATATTTCGGTATTTATTAATGGGGCCATTTGTTATGGTGAGAATGAAACAGCAATTGTGCTAGATGACGAGACCAAAAGAAAATATAAACGGCACTTTATCAAGCCCGATCTGATATATAATAATCGGATAATAGAATTTTATGGAGATGTCTATCATGCTAACCCGTCAATATATGCACCCCGGGATACACCTAATCCGAGGAGAAGGGGGATTACTTCATCTGTGATCTGGGAAGAGGATCGCATCAGACTAAGTATTTTACAGGAATTAGGATACATGATTAAAATAGTATGGTCGGCGGACTATGTAAAACATAAACATCAAACAATAACAGAATGCGTGGAGTTCTTAAATGAAAGCAATATTTGAAGACGAAATTGTAGAAATAGAATATATAGGTGAAATAGATACAATAGATATCACCACCACCGGTGACCATTTATTCTTTGCTAATGATGTTCTTACACACAATTCGTCATATGAAGAGATCGAATTCGACCCAAGTCACATTGCAGGCGGTATTTCTAAAGTTAATACAGCAGATAACGTTGTCGGTATTTTTACAAGTGCAGCAATGAAAGAAAGTGGTCGTTACCAAATTCAATTTATGAAGACGCGTTCTAGTTCGGGTGTTGGTTCGAAAGTAGACTTAATGTTCAATACAAAGAGTTTAAGAATCACAGACTTGGAAGAGGGTGATGATAATGCAACTATGGCAACAACTAAGAACATTTATGATCAACTGAAGAAGAATAGTGTGGTAAAAACTGCTCAAAAGATAGACCCATTATCCGGTGAGATCATGTCTATGACTAAGCCGAGCATGAAAGTAGACCCGTTAGAAGGTGCTGCCTCGTTAAGGTCTTTTCTGAAGAAAAAATAGATAAATAACAAAAGTAACTGGAGCTTATAAATTGTCTATTAATCGAAGAAGCAGATCTATCTTAGAAGAAATTAGTACCTATGTTCCGGTAAAGAGCAAGGAAGAACTAATAGAAGCTCGTGCTCAGCATATTATAGTCTCGGCTATTAATCTGTTAGAATCAATAGACGATTCCTATTCTGCTGAAGAAGCAGAAGCACTAAAGAAACGGTTTGTGTCTAGCATACGAGGTGCAGACCCTAATCGTTTCACTCGCATGGTCAAACGAATAAAGACTGGCGGCTACGGGGACGACGATTCTGATGGCAGCTAATCCAGCACTTGTTAAGAAATGGATACAGTATTTAAAGAACAACCAGATTGTTAAATTAAACTCTGATCCAGACACAGGCAATCTAACCTACAACAGAAAAGTAACATCGGATGATGTAGCTACGTTCCTGGACGGTGCATCAGACTATACACCCGACGAAATCAGTAATGCAATTCACACTGCACTAACAGGTAAAGCAATCTCCGGAGCACCAAAATCATTAGGCGCGCCACCAGCACCAAAGCAAGGACAGTTGCCTGCCCCGGCTCCATCGAAACAGGCACAGTTACCGGGTCCACAGCAGCGGCTGTTACCGGGTCCTGCCAAACCTGCACCTAAAAAGAAAAAAATTAATACGGATAATGCGACCGACGTCGATTACAGAGACAAAGTAGACGAAGCATTTAAAGATGATCCGGGATATAACTTAGACGAGGATGATGTCGAGAAAATTTTCGATATGCTATCTGCCAATGAAAAGGGAACTTCACAAAAACAGAAACCTGGTCGAACACAGCAGCCTGGACAGGCATCACCGCAAACAGAAGTGCCACCAGAACAAGACACAGAAAAGAAGCAAGAAAACATTCGTAAAATTAAAAGGTTGATTCGAGATACAATGACTGAGCAACAGAGAATGGCACTTTGGAGGTTATTGTCCAATGGATAAACTTAATGAATTATTTAATGCACCGTTGCCCTGGAAAGAAACCCTTCGTAACGGAGAAGAATACAGAGCCGAATTCGCTGCTGGAGATAAAGAATATGAATTTACTGCCGTACGTTCGGAATTATTTCGAGGATATAAAGACCCAATATGGGTAGTAGAATTCAGAAACAATTCGTCAAAAGACTTATCCCAGGCCTATTCTGTGACAGGCGATGGCTCATCGGTAGCAGTTATGTCGACAGTCATCGATATTATGGATAGTTTTATAAGACGCTATCAAGTTCGAGTAATAAACTTTTCAGCATACGAACCCAGCCGGAAAAAATTGTATTCTAGACTCATTAAAACATTGATTGCTACTTGGTCTGTTGTAGCAGACGGTGACGAATACTATGTCATTAGTAAGAATGCAGTCCGCGATCCGAATTATGATCCGGATACAGAAAGTTTACACGAAGCACAGCTAAGTTCGGCCGATGCAAAGGATGTTTTTAAGAAAGCGGGCGATCTAAAGAATAAGCCGTCTGGACTTGGCAGAATATTTAAAGGATTGAGGAAAGATAAAATAGATGTAAGCGATTTACAGAAATCTTGGGCGGACGAGGGTTATCCGGATGACACACGCGATATTTATGCTATACTTACTAATCATGGATTTAATAAAAAGGAAATAAACAAAGTATTTTCTTCTGTGTTCGGTAAACAACGCGGTAGTGACGAATATGCAGAGCCGACACAAAGTCCAGTGATACAAAAAATTGCAAAATATGCAAAGGACAATGGTATTGCTGAAGAACTAAAAGCATTTATGGCATCTGAATATGGATTTAAGGAATCTGTTGAATCCTACGGGAAAGCAGTAGTGGAAGACATACGAGAAATATTTACTGCAATTGTAAATGAGGAACGTTCTGACAGAAGTATATTGATTAGAAATTATCAACAAACATCGCTCGGCCGAACTAAAAAATGATTTTAACTGAAAGATCACGTGGGATTACCCACATTGAAGATTTACCACCTTTGGAATTTATTCAAACTGTGAAAGAATTAGGCATTAGCTACGAAACAACGGAAAAGTTAGATGGAAGCCAGATCTTGTTCGGCATGGACGAACTTGGATTTTATACATCCAGAGAATCCAAAGGCGGCAAAAGACATTACAGTGCAACAGAATACGACATCCAATTTTCTACAACTTACAGAAGATCAGTACATCTGTTATTAGAATCTATTCTTCCGACGTTAAAAGAGATTGGACTAAGTGTAGGTGACCAAATAGAATGTGAAGTTTTATTTGGAGAATTACCAAACGTGGTACCTTATTCACCCGACACGAATTACTTGATCTTTTTAAGGTCAACAGCTGGATTAGTAGACATAAACAAGTTGCAAAATTCTTTAGCAGACAAGTACATATCCACAGTGTTAGATGTTCCGTATACTGACGACGGTATTACAATGTCTATACGTACAGAAATGCATGATTGGAAGTTTAAAAGATCCCCGGTAATAACATTGTCAAACGAAATCTATACAAAGGTTAGGCATTTGTTAGATAAGTTAGAATATTTTCTACATGCAGGGACAATGTATGATGGTGTATCACGGTTGGACATATATTCGTTGAAGATGAATAAGTGTCCCGAGTTTATCAGTCATTCAGATTGGTCAACAGAAAAGTTAGACATAACAAACGAGCGTGAAATACTACGGCAGCAAGTTATGGACATGAAACTGGTAATAAAAGAAATATTATTGCAATACATTGTCCATAATCGTCCAAGTGCATTTGGACCAATATGCGAAGAAGGTGGGTGGATAGAAGGTGTTGTCTTCAGGCATAAAACCACCGGAAATATGCTGAAACTAGTAGATAAAAATGTCTTTGGGGTAATGAGACAGCGTGCATGGAAAACACGTAACAGTATAAATGAAAGATCGATGAGTGCCCAGAATCCTGCAAGTATCATGGGTAAACTGGACGTAGGATTAGCATTTGCATTAGGCCACCCAGAATTAGGTACTATACAAGCTAGACCATATTTGAAAAGATTAAATATACCGATAAAAGATATTATTAGCAGTATAAATGAATATATGGAATTTGAATCCATAAAATCATATCTATTTCATTTGGCAGACGAAGCATCTTATGAGTTATCTGGATTATTAGCATCATATAAAGATCACACCGATACAGGCGAAATAAGAAGGCGTACTCTGGAGACATTTGCAGAGACATTTATTAGGATAAATGACACAAAATACAAAATTGAGAAATCGACTGTTCCGTCCGATTTGCTAGAGACTGTTGCAGGAAAATATTTAATAGAAAGCTAAAATGGAACTAAAATACAGAACAATACCCGAAAATGAAGGTGGTGGTGCTATACCGGATTGCGGAACCATTCACAAATCGGAAGTAAAGCCAACGTTAGATAAATTATCAGATGATCTAGGATTTCATATCGATTTGAATGATTTCGCTATAGGTTCTACTGGTAAGAAAGAATATTCGGGTGACTTAGATTTAGTTCTAGGTGACTACGAGTGGGGCCATGGTCCTGTAGCATTCAAGAAGCACTTGGATTTAATATATAACGAAAATGACACTCGCCGAACAGGAACAATGATTCATCTTAAGTATCCCATTGTAAATTACAAGGAAGAACTACAAGAGAGAAAACCACGAACAGGGTTTGTTCAAGTTGATTTTATATTTGGCGATGTAAAATGGGAAAAGATATTCCATTTTAGTGCCGGCGCCGAGTCAGAGTATAAAGGATTTCACAGAAATATATTAATATCTGCAATTTGTACCGCATTGGCAACCGAAGTTTCAGATAAATTGGATACTTTTGGGCGCCCTGTATCCCAGATTAGGTGGAAATTTGGCCCAAAAGGGTTTGTTCAGGTCGAAAGAGTATCGACTTTTAACGAATCTTCGGGAAAAGTTCATAAAAAACAGAAAGATACGCAATTAACTACGCCTGTATTTGATTTCCACGCAGTTATTGGTACATTATTTCCTGAAAGTAACACATTGTTTGATTTAGACAGTGTCGAAACACTAATGAATGCTGTTAAGCGTAATTATGATAAGAATACTCAAGAAAAGGTATGGAAGCAGATTGTATATGACTTATCTATGCGAGATGATGCTAAAATGTTCATATATCCACCCGAAATAGCCAAGTATATTTCCGAAAATGATAAATAAGTTTATGAATAGGATTAACCTATCACAAATTTAAGGAGTTTTCAAAATGACGACAAAAGTAAATGGTGCCGCATATGCAGGCATTTGGGTAGAGAAGCAAGTAACATTTGTTAAGTTAACCTTCAATACAGACATCTCAGCTCTTTTAACAGCCGATCTTCGTGTTTTGGGTACAGCAACGGCAGCTGGTGATGGCACTGTAGCTGATGCAACTTTCGCAGTTGTAGAAAGCGCAATGGTTCAAGCACTTAAGACATTGCAAACAAAGTCCACAGTATTAGCAATCAGCCGTTACGATGCATCAGCATTCAGTGTTGACGTTATGCTAGGCCATGCAGAAGGTTGGTTCTCTGATACAGCCGGTCTTATCGCAGCAGCACTTCCAGTAGTTAATGCTCAAGCAGTTGTAACAACAGCTGGTGCAGCACCTACGGATACAGTTGGCGCTCTAGTTAGCGTTGCAGCTGGTGCAGTTACATTTAACATGGAATTTGCAGCATTTAACGGTACAATGCCAGTAGCTACATTTGCAGCAGGTGACTTGGACTTTGGCCCAGGAGCTACTTCAGGTGCTACACCTACAAACAGCCCAACTGGTACACCAGGCTACTACCCAGTCGGTCTTCCTTACTAATTCGAACAGAGTTAGTTGGAACTTCAGAAAAGCACCTTCGGGTGCTTTTTTGTTGACTAAAATTTATGTTTATTGATAAATAAATGCAATATTGTAGGAGATTACAGACATGGCACTTCGAGTAAACGGTGGAATTATCAGCAATCAAACGCTGACAGGCGGAATGAGGTTTTTTAAAATTACGGGTCCATTTGAATGGGCAGTTTCGGATGGGTCGGTTAACTTGCCAGTTTTCACGACCGGGGGAGCAACTCCAGTCACTAGTTATTTTGTAGTAGGGAATAATCGCCCTGTGCCAAATAGCGCAGCAGACATTGTATTGCGCGAAGTTAGCAAGAAAGCAGGTATTATTATTATCGGCTTATTGCCAGCTTCGTATGGCGATACAGCAGAATTGCACATTGCACTTTCGGCATCAGCACTCGGGTGAAGATCAGATGATCCTGCATACGATGCACCTCCTGCAGACGCAGATGAAAAGCAATTGCCAGATACACCAACAGGCGCAGAAACGGAGATGCAGGCAGCAATTCAGGCATTACCGAATGCAACAGTATATATTACTGCAGGCGCACCAGATGACCCGACTCAGCCTCCCGTTTCTACAGTAGTAGTATTCGGCGGTGTCACAGTGGAAGAAGTTTCGTTCTCATTGGGAACAACTACATATTACAATTTAGCGTAATAATTACAGGAAAAGAGACAAGCGACTTCGGTCGCTTTTCTTTTGGCATAGTGTTCTTCGTTTCTTGATAAATATAAGAAATATTCGAGGAACAATAATATGCCTATTCGTACAACCGGTGGTGTGTTCGATGAACAGGTCCTAACAGGCTCACTTGCACACTATGTAGATGTCGGGATGCTTGCCGATGAAATTAACACTGGCCTCGGCTCAACTGATTCCATAGAACTTGATGTAACCGAACAATGTATTTTCATTGTTAGTGATAACAATGACTGGGAACTTCAAATTGGTTCAGTGAACTAATAAAACCCTGGTAAATAGAGGATAAGGATTAAGAATGACTAAACAAATTCACGGCGCAGCGTCGTCGATGCAGAATTTAACAGCAGACCTACAATACTATGTTTGCTATGCATCGTCGCCGGGAGCTTTCACAGATCCTAATCCTAATCCACCTGCCTCACAAGAAATAATTAGATTAATGAACATACAAGTAACAGGGAATCCATTAGACGAAAGTCAGAAAAACTTCGAAGTATTATTAATGAGTATAGGCTTACGAGCAATGCCAGTAGTATTATCTGATCCGTATGCAGTTATAGAATTAGCAGATCTGACACAAGAACTTTCTGGAGAAGGGTTTGTATGGAAATTTGCAGTAGAGAGGGGTGTTCAATTCTTTAATTTTACACCATATGGGACACCCGGTCCGGTAGGATTATTAGTCGATGACCTAAATGGGGTAATTATTCCGAGTGGAGTTAGAGTAACAACTGTTTCGGGAAGTCCGACAGGATGGGCAAAAAATACAGTATTTTCAAGGATGCAATCGGTATGATACAAAATGATAAAATTATCGGTGACTTAATTTATGGAGACACCATCCAGAAGCTAGTTAAAGACAGAAATATAGGCCTATCGGAAGCACGGGAAGAGCTTTCAAAGATGTCATTCTTAGAATATCGAGCATTATCCGAAGCACCAATTGTTCCACCGTCGGGTCAAACAATAGGGCCTACATCAACAACAGGAACTTCCTCGACCTCGGATTTGTCCGGCATAAAATCCCTATGGCCAGGAAAAGGCGCACCAGTACAGATGGGAATGACAGTCGGTATGAAGGGACAAGACGGAATCGCAGTCCCGGGACAAGTATCACAGGTGGACCAGTCGGCCAATGGAGTCAAAGTTAGGAATCCAACAACGAATCAGGATGAATGGATTAACATGGACGCTTTGGAACCATTCCAAGATGCAGCTATGGGAACTGCCCAGCCAACAGAAGAGGCTAAACACATTTCCAGATTGCGGGAATTAGCAGGAATTAGAGAAAATTCAAGCGCAGGTGCAACTGGCGCCGGGGGCATAGCTATTGCTCCAACTGCATTGGGTGGAATGCAGAAAAGATCCGGCACCACAGAACAGAAAAAAGAGTATTACAGGACCGCTCCTGTAAAGACCATAATCGGGGATACTAAGCCGCAACAAGCAAGTGGCGAATTATCTGCAACATTAGCAGCTAACGGAAAAAAGACAGCCTCAAGAATCAATAACGGTCGTAAGAAAAAATAATGAACAGAAGTGACATGCTTGACAGAATAGACAGGGCAACAGATAAAGTTGCTCTGGTCGCTATTCGGCGCGGCACTATTTTACCTATTCCAGAGAAACTAATTAAAGTTGATGCAGCATATGTCCAGAAAAGTGGACATGGATTCTATAACATACTAAATTCTAGTAAGGATGTCATATACAAGGACATCTGTGTCTTTGATGTAGCTGTTATAGTTGCCCAGAAATATTCCAAAGGGCAGAGAAAAGAATTAAAGACAGTTCTTTCGCTCGAATCTTCATTTTTTAAGTATCATACTGACATGACATATTACTTAAATTGTATGAGGAAAGTAAAAGTAAAGAAAGATATGGAAAGACTATGTATTCTGGAAGATAAATTTCAAATGGCCGAAGTACATGCTAACGATTTGCGTGATAAGATTTCGTTCTTCAAAAGAGTAAAATAGTTGCCAGAATGATAAATATAAGAAATAAAACTTACAGGAACGATTTATATGCTCTTAAACGATATTGGTAAAGCACCAGATACCACCTTCAAAAGGATAAATCAGCACCTCGAAACTAATTACGGTTTTAAGATATCTGAAGATGTCAGTGATAGAGACTTAGTTGTTATAATGGAACAAATCCAGGATGAAATAACTGAATTGAAGATTAAGGGCGATGATTCAAAGGCTTCCCCGGAAATATCGAAAAGGCTGCTTGTATTAGAAGGCATGAGAAGCTTGCGAGAATTTGCGATGAGTAAATTCCAATCACCGGACTTAGACATGGTTATAGATGGGCTTACTAAGTTTGTTATAGACACGTTCAGACTGACCGGCGAAAATCCGACTCATTATGAACGTGCAGTAGAAGGTGCAATGGGTCATTATAGATCTAGCAAGTATCGTTTTGCTGACAATATCATTGAACAGCGAGTAAGATCAAAATCATTACCAGTATGTATGAATTCACAGGGTAGTGGCGCACCTGAATTAAATATGGCTGGTCCAGATGTTTTCGAAGCCGATGCAGATTGGAGTCAGATAGGAAAACGCGATGGTAGCGCACCAGCTACAGCACCTTCCTCCCCACAAGGTCTGCTGGCAATGAAAGCATTAGATGCTCCGGAACTAAGTTTAGCTCCACAAAGTGGCGATAAGGCAGTACCGATGGTAAGAGATAAAACAACAGGCAGAATGGTAGCTGATCCATTTGCAGCACAAGCAGCCAGGAAACAAGGCCAGGCATACAATGAATCAACAGAACAACAGAAGGGTGTTAAAATGAAAGAACATGCAACTTTAGTAAAAAATCTTCGTCGGCTATTAGAGACAGAAGTCAGCCAGGCAGAAGTTATGATGGCAGCAAAAGGCTTTGCTCAGGAACTCCAGGAAATGGTAGAAAAGATTGGTCGTCTACAAAACGAAGATCTTCCACCAGTAACAGATCAAATGAGGGAAACATATGGTATGGAATCTGCATCTGCATTCCAGACACAAATTTATGGCGCTCTCCAAGGTGTTATGGATTCTCTGTACACAGCAAAGAATCAAGTCGATGATGCAGTTTCAAATATGGCTGCAACTGGTCAATTCAATGCACCATCTGACATGGATCTTCCGGTGGATGGCATGGATGCTGGCATGGGTGATCCAAATGCAATGGACGCCGAAGATGATTTTGGCGGCGATGATATGGATCTAGACAACATCGACGCTGAATTGGACGCCGAAGATGATTTTGGCGGCGAAGAACCACTAGGCCGTTCAAAGAAGATGGAATCTGCAAAATTACAGAAAAGAATCCTTGAAATGAAGAAATTAGTCGAGAAGGCTAAAAAAATCAGAGAAGCAAGGTCTGCTTAATGAGAGCAAGAGAACTTTTGCAAGAGGATTACAATCAGAACTTAGAATCAGATTTAACTAATTTGCTTATAGGAGCAAAAGGTATCGGATCTCAGCAGATCGACACGCAACAACTGGTTGATCAACTATATAAAATGGGCTATGCTGTAGATGTTAACAGCATTATGTCGTTATTAAGTAATAACCCAGTTGTAATGAACGCAACACCAGAAATGATTCAATTAACTGCACCCGAAGGCTCTGCTCAGGGCGGAGCACCTGGTGTAGCCCAAGATAGTGCAGCACAAGTGTCTGACATGGCACAGAAAGCTAATAGTATAGGATAAGAAAAATGGCAGATTGTTGCACCCCTGGCTCAGGATTCCCAACTGCTTCTACAATGGAGCAGTTGGCTACGAATTTCCCTGTAGTATGGGAAGAGATCTGCATGATTCAGCAAGCCATATTGGCTGCATCGAGTCAGTGTCAAGTCGGCGGCGGTCAAATGTGTACAATTGTTGGCGGAATGACTCCGATGACTTTTGTAACAGGTGTTTCATCTGTAACAGTAGTTAATGGCGGCGCTGACTATTTTGAAGATAGTCCATCTGTATACTTTATTCCTCCGGTTGGCGTAATACCGACTGTTATTGCAACAGGCACAGTTACAACAAACGGCGGAAATATCTTAGCAATCAACATTACAGACGGTGGATCAGGATATCAGCCAGTCTCTGCAACAATGAGTGTTAGTTCTATACTCGGCGCAGGCGCCGTTCTGGAACCGCTAGTTAACGGTGCTGGAAACATTGTCAACGTAAATATTGCATCAGCAGGTACAGGATATACAATCGGCGATACTGTTACTGCTACCAGAGCAGTTCTTCCAAACATTGCATATGTTAATGCAGTGTTTCAAATTACTTCTGTAAGTATTACAGGACAAATTGTAGGTGTTGCTATTTTGAATGCAGGATCGGGATATCAAGCCAGTGTTGCAGTTGCACAGATAGTTTCTACATTAAATCCTTTATTACCATACCCACTTGGATCTGGATTTATGGGAACAGTCTTAACAGATATACCTGGAACAATCACACAGGTGATAGTTGACAATACGGGCGCCGGCTATGCTGTTTTTCCACCATATTTAGTTATATCTGACCCAGGAACCGGGGCGACGACTACTGTGACACTGGCAGGAACATCTGTTGCATCTATTGCAGTAAATGTGCAAGGAAGTCAATATACAACAGGTGCAACAGGTAATGTCCTTAATCCACCTACAGCAGCTTTACCGAATCCTCCGGCAACACCATCAGTCGTTACCATCAATACAGCAGTGAATACATTTGGTACAAATCCAAACTTGTATTGGCAAGTGTGGTCAGGTACAGCAACAAATAAACCAATTCAATTACAATTGAACTCGGTGTTGGCTTACTTTAAGGGATTAAAATATACAATCCAAATTCAAAGTAATCCAGATAATGGCAACACTGTCCAGTGGAGAATTTGCTGGTAAATCTTTGACATTGTGATACTCTTTGTGTTACAATTCGTTAATGATTACAGCAAAATACAATTACAAAAAATTAGAACGTATTGATAGCCCAGACGGACGCCAATATGTTGTCCGAGACGGTGTTTCTCTACCTAGTGTAACTACTATCTTGTCCAAGACTAAGGATATGACTGGATTGGATGAATGGCGCCGTGCAGTGGGAGATGCTAAAGCAGACCAAATTGTTACTGAAGCTGGGTTCTTAGGCACAGCTATGCATAATAATTTAGAAAATTACATTGCAGGAAAAGAAATGTCTGGGTCATTCATGGCCAAAGCCCTTGCAAAATTGATTATAAAAGAAGCGTTCCCCAGGATTACTGAAATTTGGGGATCGGAGGTAATGCTTTATACAGAAGGATTGTATGCCGGGACAACAGACTTAGTTGGCCTCCACGAAAACGTACCTGCTATCATGGATTACAAGAATAGCAGGTCCGCCAAGGAAAAAGAGTGGATCGAAGACTATTTTATGCAGTTAGCAGCCTACTCTTTGTCGCATAACGAAATGTATGGTACAGATATTAGGAAAGGGGTTGTTATGGTAGCTACAAGAGATGCCAGATATCAAGAATTTATAATCGAAGGTGATGAATTTATTAAGTACCAAGTTATGTGGTTAGAAAAAGTCGATGTTTACTATTCTTTGCCTGAAATTTCGATAAATACACCATAAGACTTAGGATTAAATCATGGCAACACCCGTAGTAGTAACAAGAATTCAGAATCGAAGAGGCACCCAGGCTCAATTTGATGGGTTGTATCCTGCAGGATACACCGGTGTTGGTGGCTTTGATCCTGGATATATAAGTATTCCACCGTTCACAATTGTGAATTTTCCAGGAGTATTAGCAGCCGGCGAGATAGCATTGTGTACAGATACAAGAAGAATGTTCATCGGTAATATAAGTGGTGAATACATAGAAATTGGCGATGTACCTGCTCAGGACAACATATTATTAAATCCACTAGTATTAGTTTTACCGCCAGCAGCAATATTCACAGTAATACCTGCATTAACTTATACTGCTACACCGTTTACTACAATCCTATATGACATCACAGATGTATTGAGCCCAGACTGGAATACAGTAGGTACTACATTTTCGAGAAATGGTCAATTAGAAATTACTGCTACTGCATATTTTGCGCCTATCCCGAATCCCCCATTTCCAGACGTAACTTCGGTTGTCTTATCAGACACAGGTACCGAAGTTAATACAGTTCTGCCCAACAGCATAACATTTAAAACTGAATACGATGGAACACAAACCTTAGTTGAAATTTCTTATATGCATGATTTTGCTGGATCTCTGACATTTAGCAGTAGTTCCATTAAGTGGTTACCATTCTAAAGTATGTTCTGGGGATCACTGCCAACCGAAGAGCGCCTCCGCTTGTGGAAAAAATTACGAACAGATATAAATTTACTTCCTAAGGAAGAAAGATTAAATGAAGTTGCGAAATTTTGTTCCACAATACCATTCGGTTCTCGATCAATCGATTACTATACTCCGGAGAATTGGCCGACACCATGGGAAATCCTGTCCCACGATTTATTTTGCACAAGCTCTATAAGCTTATTAATTTTCTATACATTAACTATGCTAGACGACCCTGAATCAGTGGAATTACACCTAGTAAATGACACAGATGGTCAGTATTTGTTACCCATAATAGATAACAAATTTATACTAAATTATGAGATCGGCAAGGTAAGTACATACTCGGAACTGAACGATGACTTTACGGTATTGCAACGGTTTTCAAAAGAAAAAATAAAACAAATAAATTAACATAGCAGGAGTGTAAATGGCAACAACAGTATTTCAGGATCCATTTTCTAGGGAAATATGGGAAACTACATACAAAGATCATAAAGATAATGATATAAACGACACATTGGGACGAATAGCAAGAGCTATTGCTTCGGTCGAAGCAACCGACGAACTGAAGGTGTTGTGGGAAAAGAGATTCTTTGAATTATTGACAAATTTTAAAGGTGTGCCAGGCGGCAGGATTATGTCAAACGCTGGTACCGAATGGTCTGGCACGACACTAATGAATTGTTTCGTCGGTCCCCGAGAAAAATATGATATCGATTCGTTGGAAGGCATTTACAGCCATTTGTTGAGTCAGTCACAAACACTAAAATCTGAAGGCGGATGGGGAGAAAACTTTTCGTATATTCGTCCTAGGGGATCATTTATTAATGGTATTGGTGTAGAAACCCCGGGTTCTGTAAAATATATGGAGCTTTTTGACAAAGCATCAGAGATTATTACAGCAGGATCTGGTAAAAAGTCTACAAATGCAAAAGCAAAAGGTAAGATTCGTAAAGGTGCCATGATGGGCGTTATGGATGTCTGGCACCCGGATATTATTGAATTTGTTACCGCAAAGCAGCAACCTGGACGTCTGACAAAGTTCAATGTGTCGGCAAACTGTACAGATGAATTTATGTCTCGCATAGTGGAAATGGACAAGCTAGAATCCGGAGATATCACCGATGCTGTTGCAGAAAAGGTAGCTAAGTTGGATAAATGGGACCTGATTTTCCCTGTAACTACTTGCAAAGAATATAAAGAGTCGTGGACAGGTGATATTAAAGCATGGCTGGCCCATGGCTATCCTGTAAAGGTGCATAACACCATCTCTGCAAAATGGTTATGGAATCTTATCATGGAATCCACGTATAATCGTGCAGAACCAGGTGTACTTTTCCTAGACCGTGCAAACTATTTTAATCCATTAAACTATGCAGAAACAATCTTTGCGACCAATCCTTGCGGAGAGCAAACACTATCGCCTGGGAACATTTGTTGCCTAGGAACTATCAACTTGACACAATTCGTCAAGTTAGACGGATCTGGATTCGATTGGGTCGCCATTAAGAAATACGTAGCGTATATGGTTCGTTTCTTAGACAATGTCAACTCTTATTCCTCGGCACCGTTGCCCGAATATATTGATTCTATGAGAAAGAAGCGTCGTATTGGCCTTGGTATTATGGGATGGGGTTCTTCATTGTTTATGCTGAAGACAAGATTTGCATCTGATGAAGCAGAAGTGATCAGGGAAAAGCTAATGAAGCTTGTCTCGAAGACTGCATACGAAACATCCATTGATTTGGCTGTAGAGAAAGGCATGTTCGAGTATTGTAAGCCAGATTGGCATTCCGAATCTGTGTTTATTAAACAATTGGGGTTGTCCGAGGAATATAAACTTAAATTGAGTACCACAGGTATTCGTAATGCATCTTTAATGAGTCAACAACCTAATGGAAATTCATCTATCCTTGCAAACGTAGTATCTGGTGGTATCGAGCCAATCTTCATGCCGGAATATGTCAGAACTGTTATTGTTTCTCAGTGTCCAGATGAAATAGCGGATGTTACTCCTAAATGGTATGAAGGCGAATGGTTTGAGACAAAACTATTTAAACTATCTAAGGAAGGCGATGACGAAATCTTAAAAGGTACTTATAAAGGTGTAACATATAAGATTGATAAGAATCGTGGACTTACTAAAGAAGTATTATGCGAGGACTATGGTGTTAGGTTCCTGAAATCACAAGATCAATGGGACCCAAATGCAGATTGGGCAGTAACTACTACCAATCTCACTGTGCATGATCACATCTCTGATTTGAAGGGATTTTCTCAATGGACAGATGCAGCATGTTCGAAGACATGCAATATTCCGTTTGATTACCCATATGAAGACTTCAAACACCTTTATCTTACAGTTTACAACACTGGTTTCATCAAAGGCTTTACAACATACAGGTCTGGTACAATGGCAACTGTGTTGTCAGGTAAGGATGAGAAGCATGCAGAAGATGCAGACGAAGAAATTATTCTGGACACAGTGGATCTCCCAGAATCTGCACCAGCTTCTATGAAGACATTGAGAGCAGAAGGCAGGAAATGGTATTTGTCGGTAGTGTGGAATGAAACCCAAACACGTCCGCATGCTTTGTTTGTTCACACAAATCACCATGAGAAGAATGTTACGACATCCGATGCTATAGAAAAACTTACCGATTTAGCAATCAGAAAAGGTATACCTCAGACGTATATTGACGAAGTGACAAGAAAGATTAACGGTAGTGATAATGCTACAAAAATTGCACGAATGGTTTCTTTAAATTTAAGACATGGTGTCCTTATTAAGAACATTGTGTCTACACTAGATTCTTTAGAAGATGTTTATATTGGTAGTTTCTTATTCCAGATTAAGAAATACTTAGCATCGTTTATTAAGGACGGAGATAAAGTGCATGGCGAAGTTTGTACAGAATGCGGTTCGTCTAATGTAGTATACGAAGAAGGATGCAAGAAATGTGTTAACTGCGGCTCCGGTAAATGTAGCTGATAGACAATATTTAACAAAACGCATATAATATAGAATAACAAACACAAGGACAAATAATGTTAAAACAAAATCACATAGATTCATTTCCGACTATTTCAGTTTTTAAGATGAATAGCGGCGAAGAATTTATTTGCAAGGTAGTAGACGATAACGTAACACACTGGATTGTCGAGAAACCATTGTCAATGGTATCAACTGATAAAGGATTACAGTTTGCACCATTTTTGATGATGGCTAACATGAATGAGAAAGTATATATTCCTAAGCCATGTATTATGGCTAAGCCGGATGCCAAGCTACAGGACCATTATGAAAGCACCATTTCTCCGATTGTTGTTCCACAGAAAAGTTCTATTGTAACTGGTCGATAATGTCATTATCTTCAATGATAGCATCGGCTACAACGCCGCTAGGTAGCATAGGATCACTATATAAACTACCTGCAACAGTAGAATTGAATGATTTTTCTACCGCGAATGGTAGTTATGATATTTTCGGTCAAGCAATGGTAATTAGTGACCCTGGATTTGATCCTTCTGCATTAACGGGGTCGATGACCACAGCAGTATCTGATATATCGACTCAACTTACTGCTAAGATTAATGAAATACCTAATCAATTGGCGTTTGTATCAAGTGCGGCAGCATTACAAATAAGAGTTACTGAGATAGATGCAATTGTATCAGGTACAGGATACCCGGACATAATTAATAAAGCCTTTCCTTCTCCAGGTGACTGTCCGACCGTGTCCATAAAGGATTCTTTTAAAACTATTACAGAAACAGGTGCAATGGTTGCAGGGAAAATAAACGCCATGGGTTCCTCACTAGACGTATCTGGAGCACTTGCTCCGATGATTACAGCTATACAGACTGCCGGTGGCCCGATTATTGCATCAGGGAAAGAATTGTTGGCATATGTCGCTAATGCCCCGGCCGCGGTTGTAACTGCAATTAAAAACTCGATTACAGCATCCCCTACAATGGTGGCATCGTTAAAAGGTTCGTTTGCATCAGCACAATCCGATGTTGGAAATCTTACTACCGACTTTTCAGCAGCGGTAGTGACAGAAGCCAACGCCGTCGCGGCAGCCTCCAACTTTGTAAAAGGGCAGGACGTTGTAAATCTTATTTCCAGTAGTAATCCATGTATCAATAATGTTATGGCAAATTCTGTGAATCCAGCACAAGTTGACGTAATAGCAGTAGAAGTTTCCAATATGAGCTTAAAGAAGGAAATAGTATTGCCTGGTCAACCCACAATAGTTGCTGTTGCTGCGAATGCAGAAGTTCCTGTAATAACTCCAGTACAAACGGCTCCTGCAGCGCAAGCGATTCCTGTACCGCCAGGCGCTATTGTTCCGTATACGTATGACGAAGTAAGCGATTTATTGTTTCCACCAGTTAAGGCACAAGAGAAAATAGTTATAAAGATTACGAACGCTGTAGCAGAATTTAGAAAAACATATGTGGAAGATTGGATAAATACGAACCAATATGAAGGGAAGAAACTTGCCGCCGGCGCTGGTGGTGCAAACACAGAAGGAACATCGACAGATCCTGCAAAAATTGCGGCCTGGAAGGATGTGTATGATGCAAGACCAGGAGGCGACATTGCAGGGCCGTTTGGTCCAGAGAATAATTATACATTACCAACACCAACTGCCCCGTATGGATATGTTCAGATCAGGGAATATGTAAATAGTACAGTCGTCCCGGTTCTCAGACAGGCTCTTTTATTACTATCTAGCATGAAATTTGAGAAAAGTGCCAGAGTATTATATGGAAAATACCCATACACATATATGATTAGTGTAGGCAGAGATGTCCTGCCAATACAACAGTATACATATTTAGATAGCGGAAAATAACACAAAGGAAACACAATGAAGCCGACAAACAAAAGCCCATACGAGATTAGACTAGACTTGCTACAATTGGCATTTAATATTCTTAAAGAGAAACAAGTAGTGTCTACTGGCAACACCGGCGGCGATATAGCTGCCGCACCAACTTCCGAGGAAGTAATTATCGAAGCAACAAAACTGAACGAGTTTGTATCAGTCAGTAAACATAACTTTTGATCCATTGACATGCCCATATAAAGTGTATATACTGCGCTTATATGGGCACTTTTATGAACAAAATAACCAGATTAGTAAAAAAATTTAAGCATTGGATGGCATACAGCCCGCCAGGCGCGTTATCTGCCCGCGGCTGGCGATTATTCAACAGAGAATACAAGAAAAACGCACCTATTCGTTATCTCTTGAACAAGACTATAAAGAGAAAAATTATAAATCGTATTGTAAATAATATTGCGCATGTGAAGTATTGGATTATATACAGGACAACGGAAAGATCCCATGTTGTAAAAACGGAATTAAAACCCGACTATATAGAGCTTAGTAAAAGAATGCTATATGCGTCTTTTTTCTTATTAAAAGAACATGTCGAAATCGACTCCGCGTGGCATAACCATTGTGTGTCAGGCAACCTGACATTTTGTGAAAAGTACATGCCTTTTTACAACATACTTACTAAATTTAAGAATCCGGAACTAGGTGTCGCTTATTTTGAATGGGCAGCAACCCTGGATAATCCGGCATTGCCACCGCATGAACAGTCGCCTGATCAAGCAAGGTCCGCCCGAGAAGTGTTAGCACTATATACTTGGTGGACCTTGCTTAGACCAGCAAGAGAAGAAGCCACCAGGACCACTTACAGTTATCAGGGGTTTGAACTTGGTAGTTTAGATTCTAGCTTCGATGTTAATGCTCCTGATTATGTTTCATACATGGCAGCGATGGATAAGATAAATGATATGGAGGAAATATGGGAGCAGGAAGATACAGACATGCTGATTCGCCTAATCAAAATTCGAAAGAGTCTTTGGGTGTAAATTACCAGTTGCTATTTTAATGTGCGAGTGTATAATGTAGGCATCCACTGAAAGAAGAAATGGGATTTTTAGCAAATTACGTAAAAAACAACTTTGAAGGCATGTTAGTCTTCGGGGACGTCCACGGAGATTTTAAATCCTTCGTAAAAGCATATAAATTTGCTATGGACAATAACTTCTTCTTTATGTCTTTAGGTGACTTAGTTGACAGAGGCGTACAACCATATGAAGTTGTCGAAACAATGCATTATGCAATGTCTTTAGGTGCGGCCGGCTTTACAGTTGGTAACCACGACGACAAATATTCCAGATATCTGAATGGCGCTAAGGTTAGATTTTCGGTTGATGCAAAAAACACTTTATTAGCTGTCGGCGCGGAGAGAGAAGCTGAATTTTTAAGAATGTATTCGAAAGTTGTTAATCATGAAACGTTATCTGGATTTCATCATAAATTCGATGATGTAGTTTTAGTGCATGCTGCAAGTCACCCATCTTTATGGGACGGGACTGCTGAAATGAGCAAGTCTGCTAAGTCCAGATACTTAGTTGGTGAGACTAACGGCGAAGTATTTGAAGATGGGTATCCTGTTCGGCTATATAACTGGATGGACGAAGTCCCTATAGGCAAAACTTTAATGGTAGGTCATGATAAGCAGCCGATACATCAGGTGCCGATAACCGAACCGATGGTTGTTACCAATGCAAATGGTGGTAAAGTTATATTCTTAGACACAGGCTGTGGTAAGGGTGGGGTTTTAAGTGGCGCAGTTGTGTCACACGGTAAGCGTGGTTTTAAATTTGAAGAATTTAAGGAGTTTAAATGAAAGATTCGAGTATTATTAATGGTGTGCAGTGGGCCAACGGTGGTTGGCTTACTGTCACTCTGAAAAATGGTGGCGTATATGAATATGGTGCTGTTCCCGAGCAAGTATACAGAGATTTCATTGTTGCTGTTTCCCTCGGCGAATATTATTCCAAATTTATCAAGGGTAAATATGACTTTGCGAAGATGGATGATGTTCAGGACACTGGTATTCCGGAAAACCACGGAGCAGATGTTAGTGGAGCATGGCCGTTTCCGACATATCCGAAGCCTGTTGCTTATGCACCAGTGCTCACAGCAGAACAATCTACGGATCTTTTGGAATGGACCGAAGGAGAAGAAGAAGCATTCTTGGATATTGTTACCAATCAAGATAGTGGCAAAAAAGATGATTAGATTTATCAAATGGTGGTAGGTCTAATGTAGGGTGATTGACCAATAACTACCGTCGATGCTATACTAACGGCTAAATACAACGTAGAGACAGACTTCTACAAACAATAACTTAATTGGGAGCCAATTATGACAAAGAAATATAAAGTCGCCGTACTTATCGGCAGATTCGAACCATTCCATAACGGACATCTCCGGAATGTAATGCAAGCACTCGACCTTGCTGAACATGTCCATATTTTGGTTGGGAGTTCTTTCCAACCAAGCACTCCGAAGAATCCCTTCGACTATTATGAACGAAAGCAAATGATTGCTAGTTCATTGAATAGATCAATCAAGGTAATGGATTCTCTGGAATATAATTACACCATCAGTCCACTGCGCGATCACAAATACAGCAACAATAACTGGATTCGCGAAGTCCAAACACAGGTCGGATCTGAACATCCAGGTGTTGCTGATTCCGAAATTTGTATCCTTGGGTTCGATAAAGATGAATCAAGCTGGTACAATCATGCTTTCCCTGCTTGGAAGTTTATCGAACTTAAAGGATTCGTCGAACACGGATCACACCCAATTGACGCTACAAAAATCAGAGAACTTCTGTTCGAAGGACACCTAGACTTTGTAAAGGGTGCAGTTCCATCTGAAATATTTGAATGGCTAGTAGCATTCAGGACCACTAATCATTACGAAAAGATGGTCGAAGAATATTATTTCTATAAAGGCTATCATAAAGCCTGGGAATCGGCACCATTCGTTCCAGTTTTTCAGACCACTGACGCGGTCGTGGTCCAGGGAGGTCACATCCTGCTTATTCAACGAGGATTTTCCCCTGGTAAAGGACTCTGGGCTCTTCCGGGTGGGTTCATTAATCCTAAGGAATTGCTCGAAGACTGTGTTGTTCGGGAATTAATTGAAGAAACAAAAATTAAAGTACCGGAAATCGTTCTTCGTAAGGCTATAACGTACAATAAAGTATTCGACCATCCCGATCGTGATCTACGTGGGCGCACTATCACTCATGCATATCTGATTGAGTTGGACGGCGGTAACGGAGAGCTTCCGAGAGTCAAGGGGTCCGATGATGCCAAGAAGGCAAAATGGTTTACTTTGGCTGAAGTTGCAACAATGGGTGAAGTGATGTACGGCGATCATGCACATATTATCCAAACAATGGTGGCACGAGCAAAGAAATGAGCCACTACATCCGTATACCGAGAATTAATGGTCGCTTGGACCTTTGCAAATTAGGCGAGTGGCTTAATAACAACGGGCTTAGCGAAGTTGATTACGATCCAGGCGGATGGCAAGGCGACAGTATGAATAATGCAGCCGCGCATTTAAAGTTTGAAAGTGAGGACGACGCCTTAGCATTTGTACTTGCGCACGGCGGAGTCTATAGTACGGTAGTTCCAGAATTGGAACCACATGTTGAGCCAAATTGGTTAACTTAAGGAGATTAATATGCCATGCAGAAATTATTACGACGATCATCCACAACAGTATTTTACTGATATTACTGAGCCAGCACTGAAAAAGCAGATCAGTTTTGCTGAGAGTGCCCTGTGCGCTACATTAGATGCTTTTGAAAAAGTATTGCAAGATAAAACCAAGTATTATGATTTAATTGATTGTGAAGGTGCCGGCATTACAAAGAAAGAACTGATGTCGTGGCATACAAAACACAAGAAACTTGACTCCAGACACCGTCTGGAAGAAGCAGCGTCAAAGAAAGCAAGGGCTTTAGCTAAACTTACGGCAGAAGACATGGAAATCTTAGGAGTAAAATGATTTTTCTAGAATTCTCGGATATGGCGATTCGAATCGCCGGCGCACCAGCTGCATTGTGCATGATTAACATGGAAAATACAGACTACAGGGAAGAAATGCAGTTTGCGGAGAGAGCATACTTAGTCAAGGGCAATACAGTTACGGAAATAAAAAATCGTTACGGAATAAAAGATGAATATTTTATATCCGACGAAGATAAGATTGTATTAATGATGAGATCAGTGTTAATATAGAGCAAATCCCGACAGTGAGTTGGGCAATTTAACGATAAGGAGTTTATCATTATGAAATTCGCAAAAAACATTATATTGAATTCAGATTCATACAAGTTTTCTCAATATAACCAATACCCGCCAGGTACCGAGTATGTTTACTCGTATATCGAATCTCGCGGTGGAGCATACGATCAATTAGTGTTCCTTGGCCTCCAAGCATTCATCCGTGAATATCTGAAGACACCTATTACCCGCGCAATGATCGACCAAGCTGCTGATTTCATGGCAGTTCACGGTGAACCATTCAATAAAGAAGGGTGGATGCATATTCTTAATATGCACGGCGGTATTTTGCCAGTAGAAATCAAAGCAGTGGATGAAGGTTCAGTCATGCGCTTGAAAAACGTGTTGCTGACCATTGTTAATACTGATCCTAAGTGCTGGTGGTTGCCAAGCTTCTTGGAAACTGCATTGCTTCGTGCTATTTGGTATCCAACGACTGTTGCAACTAACAGTCATGAAAGTAAGCGCATTATTATGCATTATCTGGAAAAGAATGGCGATCCAAGTCTCATCGACTTCAAGTTACACGACTTTGGTGCGCGTGGTGTAAGCAGTTTCGAATCTGCCGGCCTTGGCGGTATGGCACACTTGGTAAACTTCATGGGCACCGATACTGTTTCCGGCGTATTGACCGCAATGGAATACTATGATGCAGAAATCTGTGGATTTAGTATCCCTGCAATGGAACATAGCACTGTGACGAGCTGGGGTCGTGAAAATGAAGCAGACTCTTACAGCAACATGTTGAGAACTCACGGTAAAGCAGGCGCACCTATTGCATTCGTTAGTGATAGCTATGACATCGGGCATGCTTGCGACAAAATCTGGGGTGAACAGCTAAAGCAACAAGTAATTGACTCTGGTGCAATTGTTGTTATTCGCCCAGACAGTGGCAATCCGAGTTCTGTTGTTCTTGCATGCGTTCATACACTCGATAAACGCTTTGGTAGTGTAAAGAATGCCAAAGGTTACAGGGTGTTGAACAATGTCAGGGTTATACAAGGCGACGGCATCGACCATGCGTCTATCAGATCCATCTTGTTCTGCTTGGATTTGGCCGGTTATAGTGCAGATAACGTAGCATTTGGCCAAGGCGGCGCACTCTTGCAACAAGTTAACCGTGATACCTTGCAGTTTGCAATGAAATGTAGTGCAATCGGAATCAAGGGTGCTGATGGCAAGTTGGAATGGCGTGATGTGTACAAGGATCCGATCAATGCACCTGAAAAGAAAAGTAAGCGTGGTCGATTGATGCTTGTGTTGGAAGATGACAAGTATGCCACCAAAGAACTCGAATATAAATCGGGCCAAGAGGATCTATTAATAACACGCTTCAAGAACGGTGTTAGCTATAGTGAGACAACATTTGTTCAGATTCGAGAGCGAGCTAACCTGCCTGTCCGCTAAATAAGTACATACTTATCAGGGGATTTATGGCAGATGTAAATATAGCAATTTTTGGATACGGACAAATTGGCAAAGGTGTTTATAAAATTGCTAAAGGATTAGTCAATTATCATCGGAGTGTTTGCAGTAATCTTCGCAACTATCCGATGGTGATTGATTCAGTCATTTCAACCGACGATCAAATCGAAAGCATGTGTAATATGGATCTGTCAACTTCAACAGTTGGCGAAATAACCAGAATTCTAGTTAGTTCCAAAATTACACATGTCATAAATGCTCTGCCGTTTTCTTTTAATGAGAAAATTGCCACAGCTTCCAGGAATGCAAAATGTTCTTATATTGATTTTACAGAAGACGATGTCATGGCAGATAATGTCCAGGCAATATATAAGGACAGCGGTTTAAGCTGTGCAGTAAAATGCGGACTTGCACCTGGATTTATTAACTATGTAGGGCTAGAGTTAGCCAAAAAAATATATAAACCCGAGTCATTGATGGTCAGCGTAGGTGCATTGCCTAAGATGGTGTCATTTGATCCAAATTTACCCGAATCTTCATATAATCTCTCATGGAGTATTGATGGATTAGTTAATGAATACATTAGACCATGCAGAGTTAAGGAAAACGATGTAGTATGTGAAATAGAAGCATTATCCGGGGTCGAAATTATCATTATTGATGGCATGACCTACGAAGCAGCCCACACATCGGGTGGCGTTGGAAGTCTAATCAGTGATTTACCTGGAGTCTCGAACATACATTACAAGACATTACGGTATCCGGGTCATTATAGGTATGTAAAAGATATAGTATCTAAGCATAATAAGGATTTCGATAGCGTAAAGAAAGAATTCCTTAATGCATTCCCATATAATAATCAGGATGTTATTGTTGTATATGCAAAAGCATCCGGCCGTGACGAAGATGATCGAAAGATTGTTAGAAACTATTCTGCTAAATTCTATGGTACAGATGGTTTAACAGGTATTCAGGCAACAACGGCCGGCTCGGGCGTTGCTATTTTAGAATTAATGTTAGAAAAGAAAATTAAAGGAGTGATAAATCACTCCGATATAGATTTCGATAAATTTAAAAAGACAAGATCATATAAGAAATATTATTCAGGGGAATAATCATTCTTCAAATGGTAATTTACCTCGTAATTTCTGCAACCAGGACTCTTTATCTGCGACTGGCGATTTATTCTTAGGTTTAACAGTCAATCCAGCAAAAATCTGAAATTGTCTTGGCGGCAATCCATTCTTCCTGACATAATAATCAAACGCCCACTTCAGTCCGTGGGTGTTGATTGTGTCTTTTACCATTTGATCAAATGGTAAATCTCCCGAACCCTGCATGGTTGTTTTAGGTGCCTTCGAAAGGGAATTCGCCTTCTTATCGTCTGGTGTATACCCGTGCCAAGGATCTATAGCTTCACCAACTGTATCTCTTTCTGTTGCAACTGTTAGGCCCGGCTTGTTTAATCTAACTGCATCTGTTTTGCTCTGGGTTTTGCCTTGGTATTCCAGTGGGAATAACATTGTATCGTCACCCATATCTTCCTTGCCGCCCAATGTGTAACGTCCGTTGGCAACCAAGCCGGCAGAGTTAGCTTCCGAAGCACTCATTGGTATCATAGGTAGCTTGGTAGTTGTGCCTGTTATCTTATTTTTTTGATTCCTAATATGACTTCTTTTATACCCTTCATGCTGAGTGGTCGAAACCATTAATGCTGTTCCAGCACCATATTTTTCTATTTTAGCATAAAATGTATCGCCCTCTGGCGCAAATTCTCTTGCAAAATTCACGTTAAAGTCGATGGTTACTTTGTTTGACGACGTCTGACCTTCACCACCACCCGCGTTAATCCATTCCTGAGCATCTCGTACAGCATCTTTATCTGTAGTGGCTTCTCCGGCTTTCTTAATTGTATCTGATTTGTCCATAACTTGCCAAACAGTCTTTTCTCCAGGTTTGGCAGGCGGCCGATATCTTATAAGCCACCCGTTATACGGAACATTAACTGTCTTTTTCTTAGCCACAGGTTTCTCTGCATGTTGCCTATTCAGTACTCCAGTAAACGAATTAAGATCATAAGCTTCATCCATTTCGCCACGAGAATAATAATCGGCATCGGCTTGTTTTTCCTGCCAAACATCTGCCATGATCTTCATAAATTCGATGGTTTCCGCAACGTCTCCGTTGTTATCGTCTAACATTAATGCGTATTCTTCGTCTCCATATGTTTCTACGAAAGTGTCAGCACCATTACTGTAATTATCTTCAGCCCATTTCTTCAATTCGGCAACTTTACTATCTGTATTGCTGCCTTCTTCTCTGAACTTGGATCTATCTGGGATTTGTTGGCCGGATTTTGTTGCAATTTTGCCCTGTGCTCGCCTGTTGCCCTCGACATCGCGGTTCAGCTGCGACAACGAAGCTAATCTCATCCGTTCTGGGGATTTAACCTTCTGCTGATATGCTTGTAATTTGCCTATGCTTAGTTCGTCCATACGATACTTTGATGTTACTTCGTCTAATACTTTTTCATAGCTAACATCTACAGCAGGAGCAGCACGATTGATTCCGCCCATCATTCCTTCATTTGTTGGCATTAATATCTTACCAGTATTTGTCTGCTTGTTCCATTTTGCAAAAACTTTACCATTTTCTGGCCCGTAAGTTTCTGAAGAAGAATTGCTTATAATTTCTGAATTGTCGTCATGGACAACCGAATTTATATGATCCGCATTCTTTTTCCAGTCTGCGTAATCGTCAAATGATTTTACATTGCCCGACGATTTAGCCGGAAGCACACCGTTTTTATGGACTGCACCTGGCATGTGATCGACATCCGGATAAGAACCTGGTGCAAATGTAATAGCTTCTTCCATCTCGTCATCGGCAAGTTTCTCTACAACAGTAACATTACTCACCGGAGTCTTCATTAACCTACCATCGGCAATCCTGAAGAAAACTTCATCGTATCCTGCTCGATTTTGACCTACTCTCTCGACTTTACCTTCCATCTGCATTTTAGATGTTCGAATGGTGTCACCTTTTTCGGGCATCTCCGATGATTCCGGTATCTCTGTAGCGGGAGATTCGGAAATATTCTTATTGGCAGATAATTCCATATATTCACTTTTAAAAAGTGACATGTCTTTATTAATTTGTCCAAGTTTCATAGGTTAATCCTTTCGTTTGCAGTATTTATCCATTTATTGACAATCTACTTCACAATATGTATAATGGACACAAGTTATGGACTAAATAACAGTCCTTTGACGCTATCTTAGGAATCCAATCAGGAGAGTTTAATGGTAACAACAAAACTTCTCCTCGCATATTTGATGCAAAGCATGGTCGCAATAAATCCTAATATGGATATTTCTCGCGTGGATCTGAACCAAGCTTATTGCCTTGCGGAAAACGTTTATTACGAAGCAAGAAACGAAGATATACGAGGACAATTTGCTGTGGCAGCAGTAACAATAAATAGAGCAAATGACGAAAGATTTCCAAGCACAATATGTGGTGTAGTGAAATCCAGTGCAGTATCCAGAACTAGTAAAAAGATAGTATGTGCATTTTCATGGTATTGTGAGAACAATATGAAAAATAAGGAAATTCCCATTAAGAACAAGGATGGTTCGATGAATCAACGCATCGTAGATCAATTCCAAGTAGCATCCATGGTTGCTATATCGACACTTGCAGGCGAAGTGGAGGATAATACAAAAGGGGCAACACATTTCCATAATCCATTTATTAGTTTCCCATCTTGGAGACTCGAGATGAATAAAACAATGAGAATAGGTAACCATGACTTCTACAAAGAGTAGGAACCGTCGGATGCTTATGGACACAGACCATACAGATTGGCGAAATGAATCCGGGCTAGATGTCACCTCATTTTATAAAAAGAAATTCTCATTCTTTAGAACCACATGTTCTGACGGAGAGATAGTCCTATTTAAGATTTATTATAAAAAATATAACAACTGGAATAGTTCATTCAGGGATTACAATAACGGACATGTCGATTTTGTAGAGAACATCACCGAAGCAGAATACCTAACAAGGAAGTTAGCAGATAATCTTTGACTTTTTCGCTTATATATAGTATCATAGCTATATGAAACGGAGTCAAAGGCATGCAAAATTTTTTAGATTTATTAAATGATGTTTACACCAATGGTGTAGATAAAGGCGACAGGACCGGCATCGGTTCCAGGGCAGTCTTCGGAAGATTATTGCGGTGGGACTTAAACGACGGGTTCCCGATCATTACCTCAAGGAAAGTTTCCCTGCGTATCGCGTTCGAGGAAACAATGTTCTTCCTACGAGGCGAAACTAACACAAAACTATTAGAAGAAAAGAAGATTAATATCTGGAAAGGTAATACTTCCAGAGAGTTTCTCGATAAAGTCGGGCTATCTCACTTACCGGAAGGTAATATGGGTAAAGGGTACGGGTTCCAGTGGAGACATTGGCAGACACCGCAATGGGATTCTGCAGCTTCTGCAAAAACTGGTGACATGGTTTATCGAGTCAAGGAGACTGATCAAGTTGCTGACCTGTTGACCGGTATTAAGAAAGACCCGACTGGCCGTCGACACGTTATAACAGGCTGGAATCCTGGGCAACTTCATGAGATGGCCTTACCACCATGCCATATGTTGCATCTTTATTCTGTGGAGAGTGACTTCACAACGGGCGACGGAAAACTTCACACCGGATTTGTAATGAGAAGCAATGATGTCCCGTTTGGTTTACCCTATAATATCATGTCTTACGCATTACTGAACATGATTTTCGCAAAACATTTAGAGATGATTCCCGGTGACCTTGTATACATGGGATGGGACGTTCATATCTATCAGAATCAAATGGATATGGTAAAGGAACAATTAACACGGGCACCTAAAGAATTGCCAAAACTTAAGATAAACAAGGATTTATCCAAATTTGATGATATTCTTAACTTGCAATGGGAAGACATTGAGCTAATCGGGTATGATCCGCATCCTGACATTGCAAACAAACCGGGGATGGCGACATGATTATTATTGATGACGAGACAAGGAAGAAAATTAATGCCCTCGACAAACTGTTAGGTTGTTATACGTCGGATGAATTGCAGGAGAGCATGAATGGCGACTTGGTAGCTGCAAAATTGAAGGGTATAAACAACAATTCGCAGCTACTTAGTACAGTAGTATCGGAATTAGACGCTAAACAACTTGCAGTTGCCCAATTGCAATCAGATATGATAACCATGAAGGCGGATTTTGCTATGTTATTGAAAATATTGAATCAAACGACGCTTGCTTACACTACAGATTTTCATAACCTAAAACAAAAGCACAACGTTTATTAAACGATAAATACTTTTGTAACAAAAAGGTTACAAATTCAAAAATAATATCCGTTTAAGGAAGGATTCATATGTCATACAATAAAACAAAAACAGACGCCGAACTCGGCAAACAAGTTCACGCACATTTAGTAAAATGCGGAGTAGAAACACCGCAAGTAAATAATACAATCACATTGCAAAATGGTGTTAAGGTACAAGTCGACGATTTAGACCGTAAAGATAAGATTGCAGAAATAGAACGTCACATGACAGAGGTAATGAAGACATTAGGATTAGATTTATCCGATGATAGTTTGATGGAAACACCTAAACGTGTTGCTAAAATGTACGTCAACGAAATCTTCTGGGGACTCGACTACGAAGCATTTCCAAAATGTACAACAGTCGATAATAAGATGAAATATGACGAGATGGTTGTAGAGAAGAATATCAATGTACAATCGAATTGCGAACATCACCTTGTTATCATCGACGGCGTGGCAACAGTAGGTTATATTCCTAGTCAACAAGTATTAGGATTAAGTAAGATTAACCGCATTGTGGAATACTTTAGCAAACGTCCACAGATCCAAGAAAGACTAACAGAACAAATTTATCACGCACTGCAATTTATCCTGAAAACTGACAATATTGGCGTGGTAATCCATGCCCAGCATTACTGTGTTAAGAGTCGCGGTGTCGAAGATGTTGGTTCCAGCACAATCACAAGCAAACTAGGTGGTTGTTTCAAGAATGAACCACAGGTAAGAGCTGAATTCATGAGACTTGTGACCATTAATAAGGGATAGTATGAAACATCCAGATCCAAAGTTACATTTATACATCAGTTTGGTAAAAAGTGGATTAAGAATTGCCGCCGGTGTAGCATTAATGTCAGGAATATTCGTAACAGCAGGTATATTAATTATCTTAGCTGAAATCGGCGGAGTTGTTGAAGAATTGGTATAAATAGATAAAGGAATAATATGTCAGACGTTAAATATTTCCCAGTTAGTTATAAATGGACATCGACAAAAGAATATATTGATGCATTTCCGTGTGCTTATCGTCAATGGAAGGCCGATTCTCATTGTAACATGAATCACGGATATAGTTTCTCAATGAAGTTTTATTTCGGCGGCAATGATTTAGATGTCAGAAACTGGATGGCAGATTACGGCGGACTTAAGGAACTTAAACAAATTCTCGAATCACAATTCGACCACACTACATTAGTTGCACAGGATGATCCAGAGCTAGAGTTCTATAAGGAAATGGAACGTCGCAAGTTGGCAAAACTTACTGTTCTGCCTGCATTAGGTTGTGAAGCATTATCCGATATGCTTTACAAATATGTAAATGGAATATTTATTCCCGATATGTGGGGTCAAGCCGAATCTGCACGTCTGTGGTGCTATAGAGTCGAGGTGCGCGAGACACAATCGAATATGGCTTTCAGAGAAGGACATTGCGAGTGGGACGAAGATTTACTTGCGTAGTCTGAAGAATATATCTAAGATAAATATTAGATGATATTTGCATTTCTCACTTTATTAGCAGCATTAGGGCTTGCAGCAGTCGCTGGTTGGTTTTCTATTATAGGCATTATGGCGATTTATGCCGGCGCGCCACTTCACGCATTAGTAGCAGGAATAGTTATTGAATGTGGTAAGATAGTTACAGTTAGTTGGATCTACCGAAATTGGCTCTTCACAGATTGGAAAATACTAGCACCACTTATATTTCTATCTGCGATTATTATGTCGACAACAAGTATTGGGGTGTATGGATTCTTATCTAAGGCTCACTTAGAGCAAGGTGCATCAACTTTAGACAATGGTGCTAAAGTAGTAAGACTAGAAGAACAAATCTCGCAAGAAAAATCGAAAATTGTAGACAACCAACGTGTGATTGATCAAATGGATGCCACAATTAAGTCTTATCTCGATAGCGGCGCAGCCGCTAGGTCGATTTCGGCAAGAAATAAACAAAAAGTCGAAAGAGAGAATCTCAGGAAAGATACGGAGGCAATACAGAAACGGATTGACGATATTAGTCAAGAGAGATTTGCTTTACAATCGGAAGTAAGGAAATTAGAATTGGAAGTAGGTCCTATCAGGTATATAGCAGAGCTAATATATGGCGCCGCCGGCGATCCGCAGAAAAACATCGAGTCTGCAATTAGAGCCTTTAGCTCATTGTTAGTATTATCACTAGATCCACTTGCTATTGCACTGTTAATAGCAGCCAACCATACACTTATTAGATTACAAAATGAGAAGAAAGAAAAGGACAGTTCGAGTAGAGGCAATGGACCGGATGTTGCGGGCAGCCTGCAAACCCCTGGCGATCCTGAACCGGAAAACCGTTCGGGAAATCCGGAGAACCGACAAGATAATGAGACAGTCGCACAAGTCGAGGAGCCTGTCCAACTTCCGCAGATACCAGACAATATTACAGAAACTCGCAAGGCAGACAAAGACGCCGAGGTACATGTTCCGATATATGAGCGGTCATTGGAAATTCTAAATATAGACGCGGTTGACCCAACCCCGGCAAAGATTACTATAATCGAATTACCTTCGCCCGTGTTAAGAAACCCGGAACCGAGTCTAGTAGGGAACAAAATCGCTACTGCATTACAACCAAAGAAATCGACTGCGCCATGGTTACACCAGGGGCACATATTGGACGAATTGCTCGGAACCCAGTCACATTTCATACCTCAGAAATTAGCCGAGGTAAGGGCCTCGCAGCCGATCCCTGCACCAGTAAAGAAAACTCCACCCGAAGTATTAAGTTGGTTAAAAGAATTTAAGAGGACATAATATGGGAAATAATGACATTATTAGGGAAATCATTACTTGTTCGTTTTGCAAAAAGGGCAGGCACGAAGTAGATCAAATGGTAGAAGGTCCTGTAATGGATACAGAGAATATCTACATTTGTAATGAATGTGTTGACATGACTTACGATATACTTCATCATGAAGATACCATTAAGCTAGAGAAAAAGAAAACTACACAAATCTACACACCCGAGCAAATTAAGAAATTTCTAGATGAATACATAATTGCACAAGATGACGCAAAGATTGCCATATCTGTAGCAGTACGAAACCACTATAAGCGAATAAGTGACAAGTCGGGCGTAGAAATTGATAAATCAAACCTTCTTATGGTCGGGGAATCCGGCTCTGGCAAGACATTAACAGTAAAGACTATTGCAAAACTATTTGATTTGCCATACGTTATAGCAGACGCAACTACATTGACAGAAGCAGGGTATGTAGGGGAAGATGTAGATAGTTTGATAAAGAGATTAATTTCAAATGCAGACGATGACATAGAAAAAGCTAAGTTCGGGATTATCTTCATTGACGAGATAGATAAAAAGAGCAGAAAGAGCGAATCCTCTACTATTAGTCGAGATGTATCCGGCGAAGGCGTCCAACAGTCATTGCTGAAGCTTATAGAAGGCACAGTTCTGAAGATCGAAGATGAATATGGCGAAATGGTCGATTTTGATACAAAGGATGTACTGTTCATTTGTAGTGGTGCATTTGTCGGACTAGATGAGATTATCAGGAAAAATAGATCAAAGTCTGGAATTGGATTTGGAGCACCATTGCAGACCAAGACATTATTCTCCAATATTGTTAAAACAGCAATACCGTCCGACTTTGTCAAATATGGTTTAATACCGGAATTTGTCGGTCGCCACCCAGTTGTAGTTGTATTTGATGATTTGTCAGAACAGACGCTGCTCAGAATCCTAAAAGAACCTAAAAACTGCTTAGTAGACCAGTTTAAAGCATTATTTAAGTATGATGGGGTGACTTTAGAGTTTGATGATAAATACCTACTGAATGTATCAGCAGAATGTTTGAAACAGAAAATTGGAGCAAGGGGTTTGCGTTCGATTATGGAGAAGAATCTCCTGGCTGTTCAATTTACTTTGCCGAGATTAGCGAAAGCCGGCGTTACCAAAATTTATGTTGACGCAACCGGGAATATTAAACATGTATACAAGGCAGAAAAACGAGCAAACGATGAATAATAGAGATAACCGCAGAGTCCGAGGACTCGTTGTAGAAGTCAGAAATGACGACTTTGGAAGAGCGTTACGCACTTGGTCCAAGAAGGTCCAAGATTCGGGCCTGCTCAAAGAGGTCAAAGATCGTATGTCCTACGAGAAGCCAGCTGTATTAAGACAGCGCCTTAAGAAGCAAGCACGTAAACGCTGGGAAAGAATAGTCGAGGACCAGATCGAGAACGGCGCCTGGCTCAAAGACAAAAAATACTAAGCACTACTATATAGTGTATGCAAATAGGCTCTACGGAGCCTGTTGTTTTGGCTCTGATTGCATACGTTTTATTGGCATAACTGCTATAATAGGTGATAAATAAAAATGCACAGTGCCAATTATGGACTGTGCATTAACTTGCTTAATAGGAGTATTTTATGCCTAAAGATGGATTTGATAAATTGTACGATCGTCTCGACTCACTAACAGTTGGCTTCAGCCCAATATTCAGAGAATTTCAATATGCCGTTACCGGCTATCCTCCACACAACATTGTACAGGGTTATGATAACAATTATGTCCTGGAACTTGCAGTTGCAGGATTCAAAAGAGAAGAAATTGCAATTGAGGAACTAAAAGGTGTCCTAACAATTACCGGAACTAAAACAGACAAAACTAGCGAGTACCAGGGAAACTATCAATTCAGGGGAATAGGACAAAGATCTTTCACCAAGTCCATCAGGCTTGCGGAATACATCAAAGTTGTCGACGCAAAATTGGCAGATGGATTACTATCTATTAATTTGCAGAAGAATGAACCCGAGGCCGATAAGCCAAAAGTAATTAATATCTTTTAAACTACTTGACTTTTGACCACGGGCAGTGTATTATTAAGGATACACATGACCCGGGGTTTATTTATTAATGATTAGTTTTTACGTTTATGCATATATTAGATCGAGCGATTCTATAACAGCAAAGAGCGGAACACCATATTATATAGGAAAGGGTTCTGGAGACAGGGCGTATAGAAAGCATGTCGGCGTTTCTTTACCTAAAGATAATACTAAAATTGTGTTTTTAGAGACGAATCTGACTAACTTTGGGTCTTTGTGTTTAGAACGAAGAATGATTAAATGGTACGGAAGAAAAGATTTGGGAACTGGTATTTTACATAATAAGACAGATGGAGGGGAAGGATCTCCCGGTGCTATATTTTCGGAAGAACATAAAAATAAACTTTCTATTGCATTAACGGGCAGAATATTCTCAGATGAGACTAAAGAGAAGATGTCGATCGCACAAAAAGGAAAAATGCATTCTCCGGAACATATGCAAAGGATGTCGAATATTAATAGGGGAAATAGTCGATCAAAGGAAGTTAAACTAAAGATTTCTAAAAGCCATATGGGTAAAAAGCAGGGGCCGCATACGCAAGATCACAAAGATAAAATATCAAATGCATTAGCAGGTCGTTCGAAATCTGAAGATACAAAGAATAAAATGAGAATAGCACAACAATTACGTAGATCATTAACACACTAGAAATAAGGGAAAACAGAATGTCAGATATAGAGATTATCGAGAGAGTTGACGAAACTATTAAAGTTTTGATCCCGAAATTATACAAAGTCCTGTTGCACAATGACGATTCTACCACGTTTGAATTTGTCATATCCATTCTGATAACAATCTTCCATAAGGACATGGAAGAAGCAGTCGAGATTGCGAAATCTGTCCATGTGAATGGCCAGGGTATTGCTGGTGCACCATATACATTGGAAATCGCACAGGAAAAGACAACCGAGTCGGTTGCTTATGCTCGCGCAAACAGTTTTCCATTAACTGTGACATACGAAGAATTATAATAATAAATATCCTGTAATACAGGAAATAAATGTCCAATATATTAATACCAATCAAATCTTTTCTCGGAAAATATTACTCGGAACTCAATTACTCTTCTATACAGGACAAGTATTCTGGGACAAAAATCGACACCATATTTGATCAACGCTTCCTGATCCAAAGCAATAAAGCACAGATGATTATCGATCCATCCCTTGATGGATTAATTGTAACTATTTCCGGAAACGAAATTCAAATAAGTAAGCAATTGTACGATCATCCGTCTGTTGCTGTTACGAATTCTCTGGAAAATAAAGATCAAGCTACTAACCCACGAAGTCTCTATAACCCCGAAACATTCTCGACATTAGCATATCTTGTTTGCCAAAATCATACGATGTTTCAGATTACAGGGGAAATGGATGAACCCATTTATGTCAGATACAAATCCGACTTCGAATCTTTTTATAATTCGATTGTTGTATTTGAGATAGGCCCTGGACTCGGCATCGAAGTAGTTGAGGAAATTGAAAGTTTTGGTGCTCTAAATAGTGTTACGAATTATGTGCTACAGGATAGTTCGAATCTAAAATTATTAACAATCTATAATAACAACAAATCGGCAATTTCATTTGTATATCGAAATATTATTGCAAGAGAAAATTCAAAATTCTTTCATAAACTTATGGGTAAAGGTTCGTCTAACGTCTTAGATGAAAATAAGATAATACATGCCCCAGGCTCGAAGTCAGAATTTTTAGGAATAGTTAAATCGAATGGACAAAATTTCCATTCTGTCTTGTCTGTGTATCCAGAAACAATGGATTATTCTGTTGTTGTCAGTTATAAAGATATCCTAATGGGGAAAGCAGATGTAACTTTCTTTCCGGTTGTCGTTGGCCTGGACGCGTCGCCAGATTCATCTATATCTGTATCTGACATAGAAATCGATGAACTGAATGATAAAACAGCGATAGAAATACATACATACATCGAGGATTTGGTAGACAGAATGGTATTGGACAGAATAGCGGGATCGGTTCGTTTCTACGACTATAAGTCGAAGTTTTTAAAATTGCCATAAATAGTATTGGCAGAGATAGAGAATTATAATAAAAATCTAGGAGAAATTATGTATAAAATTACGCACATTGATCAACTTGGGACAGATTACACAGTATCTGATCAATCAGGAAAGATAGTAGGCTCCATCCAAGTAATCCCTCACTCTGAAATTCTAGACGCCGCTTTGGGCCCCTATACGGATGATTTTAAGACAATGCAAAATTACCTAGCAAAATCTATCGAAGTTCTTGCAGGATATGAAGATGTAGATCCCCATAGTATCTTTTGGTATTCCACATCTGAAGAAGAAGCTTCATTACCGGAATTAATAGAATTCGCAATAAATCATGGCTATAATAAAATTATTATGGAACACCTTGAAGAATTAGAATAACTGTGTTATAATAATATTGCCCTATTAGCTCAGAAAAACAAATAGCCTCTAGACACAAGGCGGCGCCGCCTCCTCTATGTTGTCTTAGTTACATTATAGAGAGCAATCAGCACTTAACTGATAGGTCGGTGGTTTGAAGTGTTCCATCATAGGGCCTAATATATGAAATTAGAAAAGAAATGTACATGGATTGGGGATGGTGAAAAATGTCATCAGCCCACTATATTTGGAAAATCATATTGTGAAAACCACTATGACAGGATGTATGACACTTATCTCCCAGAGATGGCAACATACATATTGGATAGAGAACTTAAGTTAATTGAGTAGAGCGTAAGGGTCTACCTAATGTAAATCCATTAGGGCACGATTCGGATACGGGAATTAGCTTTTGTCTTATGCCATCATTTATCCAGTATTTCTTTTCTGAATTTTTCTTAAAATCGCCATGATTCTGTAATCTTCCTATAACGAATCCATCTGGTATTTTATTGATTTCCTGTATCCTGATATTTTTTATACCATTATTATAATATGTCAATTTTTGATATTTATGATATTGTGTATGACCAGGATAAAATCCAATCGGAATAATATCATTCTTACCGGTACAAAGATTTTTTAATCCATCGGTGATCCATCTCTTATCCTTATTGTGTTTTTTGTGAATTGATCCGAAGATATATTCGTCCGGTATATTATCTTCTATTGAAAAATATTTGTCCCGTTTACCATTATTATAGCATTTTTTATCTTTAACTGATTTAGATGAACAAATTATAAATCCAGTAGGAATTTCTGTTGAAAATTTAATAATAGTTCCGTTTGTTATTCTATGTTTACCTTTTATCGGATGTTGTATTATTCCTGCTTGTAATAATATATAATATTTCGCAAGATTTAAAGAACCTGTTCCACGATGTAGATTTATATTTAATGGATCATTAAAGTTTTCTTCTATCAACCTCTTCTCATCTAATATAGCACTTTCTATGTCTGTATAGGTAGAAATAATTTTATATGTTACATTATTATCTATTTTTAATAAATTCTTTACGGTGTTAGAAGATGAGAAATAGATATTACCGAGTTGAAAAGGATGAGCACCTTTCTTATAACAGGATCCAATATAAAAATATCCGGTTTTATTAAAGGTTATTTTGTAAGTGAAGGGTGTTGACATATGCAGGACTTTATTATATAATTATTTATCAGTTGTGCGGTGTGGCAGACAAAACATAGATAACATATTAGGAATATATGAATAGCGGAATTTTAACTATATTAAATGAAATCGGGGCTAATTCTGCCCGCACATATAAGATTAATGTCATTACCAAACATAAAGATAATGAATTATTTAAACGGACACTATTTCTTACGTTAGATCCTTATACAAACTTTTTTATACGAAAGATACCCGAATATAAAGCAACAGGAGCAAAGAATCTAGACTGGGCATTAGTTGAGCTTGAAAAGCTGTCGAATAGACAACTCACTGGTCACGCAGGTATTGAGCATCTTCGAAATATTCTATCTAATCTTATCAGTGACGATGCTATTGTTGTTGAGCGTATTATTGGTAAAGATTTACGAGTTTCTGCAGCGGATGGTACAGTCAACGAGGCAATAAAAGATTTCATTCCAACTTATCCGTGTTTGCTTGCACGACCATACGAAGCAAAAAACATTAAGAACATTGTTTACCCGGCATACAGCCAACTTAAAGCAGATGGTGTTCGAGTAAATATTCACGTAAATGGCTCCGGTATTACATTCTGCGGACGCAGTGGCAAAGTAATGGATCTGCTGAACACACTAGACTCAGACTTCGAACAACTTGGAACTAACTTTTCCACACCTGTTGTATTCGACGGCGAATTAGTTGTTATGGGTCCAGATAGTAAATTGCTTTCCAGGAAAGTTGGCAACGGTATTATCAACAAGGCCATAAAAGGCACGATGTCTGCCGAAGAGGCTAAGATGGTCCGTGTCCAGCTTTGGGACGTTATTCCTGCGGATGAATTCAAAGCTAGAAAATCCAAGGAAGAATATACAGATCGATTCAATAAACTGATTGCTGCAATCAAGACTGAGACGGATAAAATTACTCCGGGAGACAGGACTGCGGCAGCATTAAAAGGCACTGGCTTCACTTATTGGGTTATTCCATGGCGAATGGTCAATAACTTAGAAGAAGCACAAGAGCACTTCGAAGAAATGCTTTCCATCAAGGAAGAAGGTACGATTCTCAAGAATGGATGTGCATTCTGGGAAGATACAAGAAGTAAGCATCTTGTAAAGCTTAAATCTGAAAAAGATTGTGATTTGGAAGTTATAGGCTGGACTGAAGGTAAGGGTAAATTTGTTGGAATGGTTGGTAGCTTATTGTGTGCATCAAGTGATGGACTTGTGGAAACAAATCTTAGCGGATTTACAGATGATGTAAGAAAAGACATTACTGTGCGGATTAAGGAAATAATGGGTACCATTGTCGCAGTGCTGTATAACGAGCGTATTAGTGATAAGAGCCGACCTGGAGTAGATTCACTGTTCCTTCCACGATATGCTGAATTTAGATATGACAAGTCGATTGCAAACTCTTCGAAAGAAATCAAATGAACAAATATGAAGCAATACTCGCTGGTGTAATAATTACACTAATAATTGGGTTCTTTACTTCCTGTTCGTTTCAGAACAATGACTGTAGAAAAGAGGCAATAAAAGCTAATGTGGATCCAATATTAATTAGAACTATTTGTCGATAATCCACTATAGCACCATTGGCACCCTCGGGTGCCTTTTTTTTGACTAAAAATACTGCCTTACTTGATAAATAAGTATATTGAACAATGAGGAGCCAGAAATGGATCAAAGAGACGAATTTACAAAATGGATGTCAGCAGTAGAGGAAGCATTAACAACCGAAGGGATGTCAGACTTAGAAGAAGTTGTTCCACACGGAAGTGAATGCGGATGCGGGGACTGGAATTGTCCGGCGTGTTTCCCAGAGCAGGCACCAGTCCACGGAATGGCAATGGCCCCACAAATGGAACCAGCAATGGGAATGACAGCAGGTGGACATGCTTGCCCTTTATTTGGAGAAACACATGGCGACGATCATGAACACAGCGATGAAGTGGACTTAGTTGATGTCACTATGGACGAAGATGACGATGCTGTGGCAGCATTTATGGCCAGTGGCGGACAAGTTACTAAGTTACCATATATGAATAAAGAAACTCCAGGTAGGTCATTTGCATCAAAGCATATCGGGTCGCAGACCGGGAAGGGTAATATGTCCCAACAGCGGGGAAAGGCCGCCAATGTAAGCTTGCCAAATAATCCTCGCACAAAACCTGTTGTAGGCGAAGAGCCAGAACATATGATGGACGAAGAACCAGGCTCAGTTGAAAAACCACGTTCGGGTAAGGGTGTTAAGCTTGGTAGCATTGTGCAGAAGTATGTGTCGGCCGGTGAAGAATCCCCGCTGACACACGGAGACGACCTCGGCGGAGACATGGGCGGCGGAATGGAAGAAGAGGCAATGGACTTTACTCAAATGCCAGATACATCGGGCGACGAGTATGGCAAAGCTGGCCGCTATCAACAAGATAACTTCGGCATGGTCGAAAATGAAGACGACGCGGGATATGGAGATTTCCGACAAGAACAGGAAGAAACAGCAAAGAGTATCATGGAGTTGCAGTATATGGGATTATCGAATGATGACAGATCATACACGTATGATGAACTTATGTCTTATGACCACGAGGAATTAAAACAATGTCTCGACAGAGTTATGGGCACAGTCTCTGAAGACGAAATGATGCCGCAGGATGCCCAGATGGGTGGAGATATGGCAACTGGCGGCACATTGGGTGGCGGTGGTGCCGGGATGGGCGGAGGTGGCGGTGGCTATCCTCCAGGCACAGCACCAACTATGCCGGAATCAATTACAAATAAAGGAAGTATGATGGAACACGCAGATAAAGATATTCAAAATTGGATCGGAAGATTCAAAGCATATGATGACCTTAAGGCATCAAAATCACCAATGATGGAAAAGAAGAAGCCAGACTTCCCTGATCTTGACAAAGACGGCGACAAAGATGAATCCATTGCTAAAGCAGCTAAGGACAAGAAAGAAAAAGTCGACGAAGAAAAGTCTGACAAGCCTTGGACAGACAAGTCCGGCAAAGAGCAGTCTGGTACAGCCGTAAAAGGTAAGAGCTACACAGGCAAAGAAGCTGACAAAGAAAAGAAGAAAGATAAGAAAGATGACCTAGACGAAGGTGCTGATCCAGAAGTTTTAGAATGGATGAGCCGTTTTTCTAAGCTTGGCAACATGAAGGGCTACGGACGCTAACATGCGCCTTGACGAAATATCGACAAAGAAGCTTGCGGACTATAAAACAGCCGCAGGCAAAGACGCGTCTGCTGCCGATAAGAAGGGCGACTTTAAGAAGGGCGATAAACGCTTTGCCGGGATTGTAAAAGCTACTAAGAAGCAGTTTGATAACGATGCTAAGAAGTCTGTTAAAGAAAGTAGTAATTCGGATGAAGCACTCGAACAATCATATCGTAATTTGAAGGAAACTTTTTTCCCTGCAGTATCCGACATCGTAAAACAATTCAACTATCTTAAAGCACAAAACAGATTGTATGAGGATTGATGAGATATCTGGAGATACTATTGAGATTGTATACAGAAACCTAAAAGATATACATACTGTTTTATTGGCAGGTTCGACAACAAGAACACTTACTCCAGAATTTTTACAATTAATAAATTTGTCTAAAGAACGGGTGTATTATGATAGAGAAAATTTAGAAATCTGGATATTAAAAAGCGAATTAATAAGTGCTATCTATACTGAGATATTAGAATTACTGTGAACTACAACACGACCAAAGATCGTATGGTTTTACGCTCGATGATAAACGAAATGACCTTTCCAGGAGAATACAATAAAGATCAGTATCCAGTTTATCCGGAACCTGATGGTTACGATAGGCCGGTGGTCCCGTATTCACAGCATTAATGAAAGTTGAAGACGTAGTAAAGGGAGGAGTTCTGCAATCATTGGCAAATTCATGAAAAAGGCTGCGGATCCAGTAAATAGAAAAGTTATACAAGACTTATTTACTACGGAAAAGATAGAATCGCCAACTCCAAGCAATCCCACAAACCGTCGTTGACATTCCCGTTGACATCTGCTATAATATTACATAAAGGCATTATTTGTGATATTTTACGCTTACATTTATTACGATCCATCTAGAAATAACGAACCTATTTATGTAGGTAAAGGACATGCCCACGAGCATGGGAACATTCGTACAGAACAGAAAAACATCCATTTGTTCAGCGATTACAACTTATGAAGCGAAATAATATAAGACCTATAATAGGAATGTATTCTGGATTAGATGAAGAATTTGCACATTTGTTAGAAATGGAACTTATATCTAGATTCGGAAGAAAGGATTTAGGTAAAGGTTCATTGTTGAATCTGACAGACGGTGGAGAGGGCAACACTGGATGGATCTGCACTCCCGAAACACGAAATAAAATTTCACAAAGTAGAAAAGGTTCTGTTCCATGGAATCTGGGAATTCCCCATTCGGAAAACACAAGAAAGAAAATACAAATTTCCAATACAGGAAATATACATTCCGAAGAAACTAAACAGAAGAGATCCAAATCATTAGCAGGAAAACCGAAATCTGTAGAACATAACAACAATGTTTCTAAATCTAAGACTGGATTAAAACGGAAACCCTTTTCGGAAGAGTGGAAACAAAAGATGTCAGCAGCCCACAGGAAAAGATGGGCAAAAATAAAAGAAAATAAAGGTAAAGAAAATGTCACATAAAGAAGATTTCCTAAAATCGTGTTTAGTTTTAGATACTGAAACGACAGGAAAAGATTATAAAACTGCAGAAATAATCGAGTCTGGATTTGTCATTCGTGAAGGAATCGATTGGACCATCTTTCAAGAATTGCATAAGCCTATAGACACCGATGTTCCGCCGACAGTATCGTCCATTTGTTACATTACAAATGAAATGGTCGAAGACAAACCATCCTTCCTCGATTCAAGCGAAACATTCCAAACAGTTATAAACGGATATTCCGATGGTTATCTCGTTGCCCATAATCATTTTTATGATATGCGTGTATTAGCGAATCACGGAATCAATACTGAGGATCATTCCTGGATTTGTACTTGGCGTATGGCTAAGAAAATCTTCAACGATGTCCCTGAAGTAGAAGAAACCAATCTCCCATATTTACGATTTGCTTTGAAACTCGATGTTCCCATCGAACTACATTGCCATCGTGCAGGTAACGACTCATATGTTACTGCAAGACTGCTTGAATTCTTTGTAGATTTTATGGAAAAATCTAATCTAATAGACACAAGTATTCCATATGGTCCACAGATTGCAGAATGGGCTAAAGCACCTATCATTTATAAGAGGATGCCATTCGGTAAACACAAAGGCGAACTGATGAAAGATATTCCTAAGAGCTACTGGGCGTGGGGTATGAAAAATACAGACTGGTTTAATGATGAAGCCGATAACTATGATCCAGACTTGGCGGCGAGTATAAACGAAGTATTATAATGTACGGAATACGTCTTAAGGATAGTATCTTATGCAAAGTCGGTCAAATGACCATATTTATACCGAAAGAGCATGCTACATTGCCTGTAATTAGATATTCCCAGATTGAAATCGACCAACTATTACAAGATATGACTATTGATTATAATGACTACGCAATGGTAGCTCATAAATTCACAGAAGATGAATTAATGCAGTTTGTGTTTAACAGGTTTGGGAAATGATTATTGCCCGTTATTGTTTTGAGCCGCGTCCATCGTCGGAGTAGCGACAATCCCGGCAGCATTTGGTTCGTATGCTTGTAGTTTGTGATTATATGGTAAACCGGCCGCAGCTAAAGCATATTGTAATCCACGGAAACCTGGAGATTGTAATTTACCTTGTTTAGGTTCGTTAGTATATTCCGGTTGGACTAAATCTGTAGGCTTTTCAAAAACAGGGACTTTACCTTCTTTAAACCAACTATCAAAGTGTTCTTTATAGTATGCAGAAGTTTTTTCCTTATACTTAACATCTTCGGGGTTATAGAATTTGTCAGACGCAGCACTTGCCTCGATATAAAATCGAGCAACTACGTCCGTCGGGGATTCTAGCAATATGTCTTTTAATTTCATAATCGTATTTATCAAAATAATAAGCTAAGAGAGTAAATACTATGTTGAAGAAAGAAGGACCACGGATGGCACATAGTATTAACATATTCGGATCTATTAATGACGTTCATATAAACATTGTGCAATCTGCCATCACGCTTTTAGAAAATGATCCGGAATTGCTATTAGAAATAACTATCGATTCTAACGGTGGAGATCCGGATGCAGCAAAAGTTATTTACGATTCTTTAGAAAATTTTAGAGACAGGACAACTACAATTTCAAATGGAGATTGCATGAGTTCAGCAGTGTTAATATTTCTTGCAGCCGATATAAGACTTGCAGGGAAGAAAGTTAATTTTATGATTCATCCGACATCTTGGACATTATGGGGTGCATATAGCTTTCTAAGAACATATAAGTCTCTTAACAACAATGGCGATTTGATTTTGACCTTAGCAGAAGTGTATACTTTACAATCATTGTTGAATACAGCTACTACGAGATTGAATGAAATTGAGGATTATACTGATGAAATATTCCGTTCGAGGGCTAAACTAACAAAGAAGCAATTTCACGACAGAAGATCTGTAAATACAGATCAAAAATTTACACCTGAAGAATCGCTTCAGATGGGAATATCGACAAAACTTATTTAAAAGGAAAACACACATGCAAAACGCTTTAATCCCAATGGTAGTAGAACAAACACCACGTGGGGAAAGGTCTTACGATCTATATTCTCGTTTAATGAAGGAACGTGTAATTTTCCTTACGGGCCCGGTAGAAACACACATGTGTAATATCCTGGTTGCACAGATGTTATTCCTCGAAGCAGAGAATCCAGAAATGCCTATTAGCATGTACATAAATAGTCCGGGGGGTTCTGTTTATGACGGTCTGGCAGTTTATGATGTTATGCAATATATCAAAAGTCCAGTCCACACATATGTTACGGGGATGGCAGCCAGTATGGGGTCTTTTCTTGCACAAGCTGGTACACCTGGACATAGATATCTTTTGCCAAGGGCGATAACAATGATCCATCAGCCATCATCCGGCACACGTGGTAAGGTGTCTGATATGGAAATTGATCTTATTGAGAGTTTGCGTATCAAGAAAGAAATGACAGAACTATATGTTAAACATAATTCGAAAGGAGTATCGTACGAAAAGTTTGCAGAACTAATGGACCGTGATAAATGGTTGCCGGCGCCGATGGCATTGGAATTGGGACTTGCAGATCATATAGTAGATAAAAGGGCTTGATTAAAGTAACTTAAAAGCAAAAGAAAAATTATATGAATACTTGCCGAGGAATCGATTTGGATTACAAAGGATATTCAATGGGCGAAACCTTTGTATAAAATGATTCAAATAAGAAAAGTAGATGCGGAAGTTCAGCAGGTTTCTGATAACTACATGTATAAACTAAAGGACGCAAATGTCAGGCCCATCTAAAATATTGCTAAGTGTTGAAGCAATTCGTGGACTATATGAATTCGGAATAGGATGGTTGCTTAATATGCCACTTCAATATATTTCCCCAAAGGGAGATGGTCATCCTGTTCTTATATTACCAGGACTCGGCGCAGGCGACTCGTCTACACATTATTTAAGAAATTTCTTAGAAAAAATCGGATATAAGCCACAGACTTGGAATCTAGGTCGTAATTACGGTCCAAGAGATGGTATGGATAATATGATGGATAAACTGTCTGCCAGAGTCTCTGAAATCTCACAGTTGCATGACAATAGCGAAGTTAGCATTATTGGGTGGAGTTTGGGTGGGATTTATGGTCGGGAAATTGCAAAAATTTGCCCAGACTTGGTCAGACAAGTAATCACCCTCGGTACACCGTTTAAATCAGCAAATAACAGCACAAATGCAAGTGCTCTGTACGAGTTACTTAGCAAGGACAAGAGTCATCTTGATCCCGAAATAATTAAAAAAATCGGCACTGCACCACCGGTCCCATTTACATCAATGTATAGTAAATCGGACGGCGTGGTACATTGGGAATGCTCTATCGAGGACAGTGGGCCATTCTATGAAAACATAGAAATTCCCGGAGCAAGCCATTTGGGACTAGGCCATAATCCCATTTCTGTCTTTATCATAGCAAACAGACTTCTAAATACGAAAGAGTGCTGGACTCCGTACTTAAAATAATCCCTGCCAAATTTGACATTCTGTAACAAAATTTGTTACAATTAACCACGGGAGACACATGGACAAACACAAATATATACCAATGAATAATCTTGTAAAAGATAAAAAAACTGAATGGACATTTACACACTTAAATATGGAATACATAGAAATTGCCAAACACGGAATTGTTATGTGGTGCATTGAAAACTTAGAGGGAAGATGGACGATGCTGGGAGGAAATAAATTTGCATTCGAGGACGGAGAAGATGCAACACTATTTAAAATCCAATTCGGCTTCGGAGTATCATAATGCTAAATGTTTCTAGACAAATATATGCAGCATGGTCTGTTGCACCAACGAAATCATTACCGGAAGTTACTATAGTACCGCATGGTGACACAACAAACGAAAAGAAAAAACTATCAAAGGCGACCTCGAAGTATTTAAATATCAAAGAATTTGAGAACACAGCATTGCCTGGTTTTACGCTGCATAAACCTGATAGACAATACCGGGGATCGGCAGACATGTCATGGCTTGTTATTGACCCACGAGGCTACCTTGTCAGGATTACAAATGATAACCTATCTGACATTTTATTAGTTACAGGAATAACCGAAGGGCTTATACAGGAAAGATGCATTTGGGCAAGACAAGATAGTCAAACAAAACTAACATTGGTGCCAATCAGTTCACCTGATTACCAACTTGCTCAGGATAATACTAAACTGCTAGAAGATAAAGTTAGTCGTAAGGACATACAGATTGGCGACGAGGTCTTGCTTCAAAATGGTAAAACTGGAATCTATAAGGGAATCATTTCCTTATACGGACCGCTTACAAATATGGGATACTCCGGCTCAACATCTACTGCTAAGGTTTACCCAAGGCGCCAAGTTGTCGAATTGTCACCTAACAACTATTTTTATCAAGCAGATACTAAGATATTAAAAGTAACAAAGGTCACCTTGACACCCGGAACAAAGCAGCAGGTAATGAAAGAGTTAAATGATGGAATTCAGGCTAAGACTGCAAACTTCACGTCTTATACTGACGGAAGTCCGCAAACATTGTACTCTACTCACGGTATGATATCTTTTGCCTCAACTGATACTGTTACTAAAGCTACTTTGAAGTTAGTAGAGATAGATATTAACGAGGCAGCAGCGTTATTTAAGGAAGCATTCGGATATTCAGATACAGGTGTTTTGCTGTTCGAAGCAAAAAATTGCAAACAGTATATGGCAAATTTTATGTATGGGTACAATAATAGTATTATACCTGATCCCATATCGTTTAATGCTGTAGAAATAGATGCACTAATCGACGAATTTAGTATTTCTCGCAAAAATAAAAAACAGGTATGGGGCTACAAAAGTACCGAAACACATAAACTTGACTTTTTTGCGAAATTCTATAAAATAGTCAAACATGTAAAGAATAACACTTACATATAACAGGAAATAAAATGGCAAAGAAATTAGACTTAAATAAGTATGCAGAATTCGTAGATGGTGTAACAAGCCAAGTCAGCAAAGATGACGAGCTGTTTATCGCAAGAATTCGCGAATTATCAGCACAAGGTATGCAGGTTGCAAGACTTAGCACAGCTGGTATTGGCTTAGCAAGTGAGGGCGGCGAGTTCGATGAAATCGTTAAGAAGATTTTGTTTCAGGGCAAGGAATATAATGCTGATAACATTTTCCATATGAAGCGTGAGCTTGGAGACGTTATGTTTTACTGGATTAATGCTTGCCGTGCGCTTGATTTAGACCCGAATGATGTTATTAACGAAAATGTCAGTAAACTGTCTGCCAGGTATCCTGGAGGGTTTTCGGTAGAGAGGTCTGAGAAAAGAGAAGCAGGAGACATATAATACATAATAACACCTAAGTCACATATATTGATAAATAATATATTAAAGGTGTTATTATGATTACTACCGCACAATATTTAGAAAAACTAGCCTTGACTCGAAAAGATAATGCTCAGAGTTACGATTATAGTAAATCCGAGTATAGTGGCAACGATAATAAACTTACTATAGTATGTAAAGCACACGGAGAATTCGAACAGCGAGCCGGAGACCACAGAAGAGGATCAGGTTGTGCAAAATGCGGAAGGATCAAGGCAATAGACACAAATCTGGAAAAATACGGAACGAAGAATCCAGCCTCTTCGGACCAAATAAAAAACAAGATTAAGGCTAAATTCATTGAAGTATACGGCGTTGATAATCCGTCAAAGGACCAAGCAATTAAGCAGAAAAAAGAAGCTACGTGTTTGAAAAATTACGGAGTAACTAATCCTAATAAATCCAAAGTAGTTCGCGAAAGAACAAGAAACACAAATATTAAAAGATATGGAGTTGATGTTCCGTCAAAAAATAAGGAAATATCTGCTAAAATAGTTGCTACTAAAATTGCAAATGGAGGATTTACTAAGTCAAATTCAAGTAGAGAGGCAACCTTATACATTAGAAATTATATCAATGAAAACGGGTATTTAACAGAACAATGTGCATACGCCGATGCAGAGAGCGAGTTACACGAATGGGGAATATACCATAATGGTAGATGGGTACTATACGATTTAGTAGTGTTTGAACTAGGTTACAGGGGTAACAAATCTAAGGTTGTTGAAATATTAGAATACCACGGACCATTTCATTACACAATCGATGAGGCAAGCACTGATGGGAATAAAAAAGCATATCCGTGGAAAACAAATCTTACTACCATTGCAGAAAGTGTTGCAAGAGATAATGAAAAAGAATTACTAGGAAAGTTACTTACAATCAAGTACACTATTATTAGAACTCGAAATTAAGGAAAAACTATGCACCCGTTAATATCAGATTTATAATAAAGGCACTTCATGATGGCAAACATAGTTTATGCACATATAGCTCATAGAGAATTTATGATAAAGGGCTCAGACAAGGAACCCAATGATCGTTATCGACTATGGCTCGAAGAGAATATAGGTCAACAGGGCAAAGCCTGGAATTGGGATATTTGTAGGGATAATATGGATAATCTAGAGATAGGATTTTCCAGAGAAGAAGATGGAACCTTATTCGAATTAACATGGCCCTGATTAAGTGCAGGAATAAGAGACAAGAGGCCGAAAGGATAATCACTATCCTAAAAGGTTGCAGTCACGAGAGTGGTTGGTCATATGTTATTCGTGAGGGCGCATCCATAACGTACAAATGTAAGGTATGTGATAAAATTGAAACTCACAATATGGTTCAACTTATAGAAAAATGAGAGTATTAAATAAAAAATACTGGCCCGTGTCGATAAGAGTGGATTCAGACATGACAAGTAAAATGTGTATTTGGTGTCGGCAACAAACTGGCATAGAATATGGTGACTGGATAGTTCACGAATCCGGTACGGGAGACGTATTTGCATTCAAGCATGAAGATACAGCACTGATTTTTAAATTAAAATGGGGAGGATATATTAAATGAAGATATTAAGAAATGTGGTAAAAAGAATAATTCGCTGGGCAAATAATTCTGATAATAAACAGGAACAAGAGTCGGTATCATTGTACAGCAATAGTGTGACAAGGATGTCCATAAAAGATTTCAATAATGGAATAAACTTTACAGTCTTTAGTGCAATTGGTGGAAAAGTAATCCAACTTAGTTCATATGATCCCGTAAAAGATCAGCATAAATCCAAGTTATATATTGTAACTGACGAGGAGGACCTTGGCGAAGAAATAGCACAAATCATTACAATCGAATGCTTAACAAGATAATGTCAAATATTTCGAGACTTCTCGAGGGCCATATGTTTGGACCTGCTGATAAATTTACTATTAGGAATGTGGAAGCAGACATTAAACAGAAATATCCCGGCGACTATTCGGTAATTTGCAACGAGATAGAAGGAGGGCTGAGTGCAGAATTTAATTTCATAGACGAGTCCGAGAGATTAATATGGGAATTAAAATATGGATATAACTAATGATAAATGGGCAAGCAGATTGCTCAACATGGCAAAGGAAGTCGCAAGTTGGTCCAAGGATGAATCTACAAAAGTAGGTGCAGTTATTACTACCGAGGATGGAAAGCCTATATCGTGGGGATTTAATGGTATGCCGATGGGCGTAAATGATACGCTGCCGGAAAGGCAAGAGCGTCCACTAAAATATAAATGGTTCGCCCATGCAGAACGCAATGCAATGGACTTAGCATCCAGATCTGATTTATCCGGATGTGTAATGTTTGTTACATTCTTCCCATGCTCGAGCTGCGCCCAGTCAATCATCCAACGTAATATTGCAACCATAGTTGTGGATGCAGAATATGCAGCAGATAAAATGCCAGAGCGTTGGAAAGAAGATATGATAGTATCAATGGAGATGTTAAATGAAGCTGGAGTCAGAATCGTCGAAGCAAAAATATGAATATGAACACTTAGCACCGTCCATTGAGGAACAAGCAATACTCGTCCTTAAGGACGAGTGCCCACATAATAAGGGCTGGACATACATAAATGGATACGCGGATGAAGTTGCCTACAAGTGTAAAATGTGCGGATCTTTCAAATTCATATAGCACCAGTTGACATAATTAACGCTATAGTTTATAATTAAATCTCAACTCACATATAGAAAGTGTAATATGACTAAGCAAAAACTACCGGCGAACAACCTGTAAACATGAAAGAGAAAAATGCAAGCCATACCTTCCGTGTAACTATCCGTGATCAGCCACACTTTTACAAAATTGTGAACTGGCTTAATACGAACGTCGGCAAAGGAGAAGATAAATGGACTATGGAAGGACGAGTTCTGCGAATCCTTAAGCAGGGCAAGACCGTATCTCCAAATATTTATATTTACAGAGTAGACTTTGAGGAATCAAATGCTTTGTATCTCAGCCTTCTGTGAACTATTGCTACCCATATGATGTCCTTATAGCAGACGGTGTATCATAGTCCATTTTAAGTTTATCGAAAGTATGAATTTTGGATATTCGGACGACGAACTACAAACTGTTGACAAACTCAGGGACGACACGACATTCCAGATAATGACTGTCTCCGGCAAGGATCACACTGTGTCTATTAATTCGTTGGCCGCCCTTCTCCAATCTGTAGTCGATAAGTGGTTAAAAATCAATAAGGAATGATATGAAACAAGTAGGTAACTGTATTATTGGGAATATGACTAGCGTGGACAGATTCACAGCTGAATGGATGTCCGTTAAGTTGCATCCAGCAACATTTTACCGAAGGATGGATCAATTCCAGGAAAGTCTTAAAGCTGTCAAGGGTCTGTACGCAGAAATGGATCTTGGAGAATATGTTGTTATTCGATTTTCCGAAAAAGAAGACGTAACATCTTTCCATAGAAAGCACCACGAGTATGTGTAATGGTAAGAGCCATACGAACTAATTCGGAGATATTTTTTCCAGACCCGATTGTGGTCAGGGTACAATTTTCAGCCGACATCACAGAAACCGCTGCACATTACAAATATAGCAGTATTACCAGGCAGACCTATAAACTGATAAAAGGAACATGGGGCCATTCTCGTCTGGAAATGGAATCTGTAAAAAGAACAGCTGACGCTCCACCACAAGCATCAATGAATAGTAATCACAGACTTATCAGTCTAGCAGCATTATTCGGAGATAGCGACATCGAAATTAGATACAGAGGATATTTCTGTTTTACAGACGAGATGGATGTATTACAGTTCAGACTTACAATCGATGAAACTGCAAGGGATGTTAAGATGTGGCCCACACACGTAAGATTTACCATACACGAATTCCTTGAAGAATAATAAAAAATTTCCAACAAATACGAAAATTATCTAAAAATTGGTATAAATACATAGTTGAGGAGTTTTTATGCACCCATTTTTAGATGTTACTAAATTATCAGATGAGGAAATTATCGAACGATTAGGCAAAGCTTACACTTTTATGAATTTTCAAAAGTCTGTGGGACACATGCCTGCTGTGGTTAGTATTCGAGAAGTTATTACAGCTTTGGAAGAAGAACGATCAACCAGGATGCAAAAAGTAATGGCAGACGAAGTAGACAAGAAATATCCAGATTCAAATAAACCAATCGAATTGGGAAAAATAGAAAATTAAGGAGCTATTATGATGAAGCACAAAAGTCACGTCATAAAAAGCTACATGACATTGGAATTCTCTTTTTCTGGAATACGAATTCAGGAAAGTAATCTTACCCCCGTAGATTGGAACTTGACAGTTAACATTATAGCACCTGTTAAAAAAGGCAGACCCCGGGAAGAATCGGAACATAAAGCAAGTATGATGTACCAGAGACTGTATTTCTGGCTTGACACGAATTTGCATAATTCCGTAATGGTTGATGCAGAAAATGAAGATGATCTGTATCTTGCTAACCTAACCTCGAATATTGCACTCTTTTGCCCAGGTAACCCCGGCGACGACTTGCTAATACAGTTGATACACTATAAACTATCTACATTAGCTGGAACAGAACTTGTTATCGGCGAAACACATTTAAAGGGTAATGATACATCTTTGCAATATACTTTCGATTCTGCTGGAAGCGAATATATGTTGCCGTATACTATTAAAGAATATTACCCGGAAGGAGTTGCAAGGGACATTGTTCCATGGTGGCTCCGCGATGATGGATTTTGCTTCGAGTTTATAAAGCCCGAAGGTGCAGAAAGTAATGAGATTTTCGATTCTATTATCGATCCCATGGACGAATTTGAAAATATAATTGAAGAAATTTCAGCAAGCAATATTACAATGCTTAAAGAACCTGCAAAAATTATTAAAATGGAAAAATGGAAACCGAAACAAGTCTGAAAATAAATATATATGGTCAAGCTATTCTTGCGAGTGATAAATTAAGGGACTTAATTTTACAGGGCAAAAGCATAAGTCATTTGAATGTTATTTTCGATGAAGATGTATTACTGTTCGAAAAGTATCAATCAGAATTGCTACATGATACAATTACCTTTTTAGATGCGCCTGAGGAAGTCTTAGACTTTGACAAATTCCACGAAAACCGTGCGGACGAGTGGATATTCCCCATAATATATCAACAACTAGACGTTAAGACGTATCTCTTAGATAAATGTAAGACACAGCAAGAGATAGATAGGGTTACTGTTGAATTTACTATGTTCGAAGAAAGAGAACTAGTAATGCTTCTTCGACTCTTTATATACCTTGTTGACTACATGAGAAAGAATAAATTTCTATGGGGTGTAGGGAGGGGTTCTAGTGTTTCGTCATATATATTATATTTGATAGGAATACATAGGGTTGATTCACTTCGGTACAATTTGGATATAAAAGATTATTTAAAATAGGGAATAAAATGACAACAACAGAATTAGAACAAACATACAACACATTTCTTGCAGAAGATGCAAAATTTCAAGCTGGTAATTCGGCAGCTGGTACACGAGCACGTAAAGCATTGGCAGAAATGTCGAAGTTGATTAAATCTCGTAGAAATGAAATTACTGCAGAAAAGAATTCACGAAAAGAAGCTAAAGCAGCCTAAGGAGGAAGATGAGCAACCACGTAACATATAGAGGTCTCACAATCGACATGGATTCCATGCGAAGGGAAAATGAAAAAGTTCCTGCCGTCGGAAATATGCCAGTAAATGCCAGGGGCGATCAAATTCGAAGCGGGATTGTAACCAAAACAGCAGACCAAATTGCAAGAGAAAATCACAGAACGCATACTGCGATTGTGAAAACTGGGCTAAAGGGTCCTCTGCCGAAAACACCAGATGCTTTCGAAACTCCTAAGAAGAAAGCAAAGGAGCCGGTTAAGGCTAACAAGCAGAAAGAAACGGAATTACTATCTGGCGATATTATCATGGAAGATGACAATGACAATTGAAAATAAGCATTACACACAACGAGAGAGATAAAAATGAAAATCAGAGCACTTAAAGGTAAAGTATTAGTTACAGATTTGGAACGCGGTTCCAGAGTTGTCAATGGTATTATCATTCCCAACGACGACGGAAAGAGCGAAGGAATTCGAGCACGTTGGGCTAAGGTATATTCGGCAGGTCCTGACGTAACCGAAGTTAAGAAAGGACAGTGGATCTTAATCGACAATGTTCGTTGGACACGCATGATGACAGTTAAAGAAGATGATGGAACAGAAGTAAATATGTGGGGCGTCGAGTGGCCACAATCCGTTTCCCTAGTCTCTGACACAGATCCGGAAACAGCGATCTTCTCTGAATTCACATCTACTTGACATTCCATAAGGAAATAAGTTATACTACTTTTAACAAAAGGGTAGTATAACGTGAAAGAACTTTGGACAGAAAAATGGCGACCCGCCGAAATTGATGGTTACGTTTTCAAAGATCAAAAACAGAGAACGCAAATAGAAAAATGGATTAAATCAGGGGCATTACCGCACATGCTTCTGTCTGGTTCCCCAGGAACTGGCAAATCCACTCTTATTAAAGCCTTACTAGGCGAATTAAAGATTGATCCGTTTGATGTATTAGAAGTCAATGCATCCAAAGATAATGGCATAGATTTCATTCGTGAAACTATTACACGTTTTTCCGAGACAATGGGCTATGGAGAAATGAAATATATTTTCCTAGATGAGGCAGACGGACTATCCGCACCAGCCCAGGGTGTATTGCGTGGCACGATGGAGAAGTATGCAAGTTCGGTAAGATGCCTGCTTACCTGCAATTACCCAAATAAGATTATCCCTGCAATTAAGTCCAGATGTGAAACCGGCAGAATGCATATCCAGAATTTGGATAAGGATGAGTTTGACATGAGACTCATTGCTATCCTCACCGCAGAAAATGTGGAAATTAATTTTGATGCATTAGGTGCTATAACAGAGAAAACATATCCAGACTTGCGTCGCGGGATTAGTATGTTGCAAGCAAATTCGATGGATGGAAAATTAGTATCGCCCGATGAGGACAGTGAGCAAGTTGCAGATTATAAGTTGGATATGATTGCATTATTTAGATCTCAGAAATATAAGGAAGCAAGACAGCTTGTTTGTGCTCAGGCTAACAAGGACGAATATGAGGACATCTATACATTCATGTATGAAAACATCGAAGTGTGGGGTGAGGATAGTGATATCCAGAATAAATGTATTTTAACTATTCGGGACGGATTGGTAAAGCATACAATGTGTGCTGACGTAGAGCTAAATTTAGCAGCAACATTTATAGAGTTAGAAATGATTGCACGTGGGGTAATGTAAAGGGAATAAAATGGCAAAAGAAAAAGTATTCATCGTATTATCTCACAAGCACAGCCTTAAGAGAGGCACGAAAGATCACTGGGAAGTTTCCGAGACTGTGGAGTTTGTTAACCAACTCCGAAATAGACATCACACAATGTCGACAGCTATTGCGGATTACCTTAATGAAAAGATGCTGACAGGCTCACGTAGCGGGATGACCGATTACAAACAGTTCGAGGGTTATGTTAGAAAGAAATATGAAAAAGAACTATCGCAACTAGATAGTATGTACAAAGCTGATAGGCCAGAAAAGGCCACTGAACCAGAATTGTACACTGACAAATTTGGAACAGTTAGATTAAAAACTGTCTTCGATTCATAATGTCAGCTAACTTCGATCAATATATAGAAAGAGAATTCTATATCCTCAAATGTAAAATAAATGATATAAAAAATCAGGTAAGAAATCGCAATAAGATAATAGACCCTCCGATGGTAATTCATGAGGACCTGGTAACTGAGATAGACCTCATGATACGATCGCTTATCGACATAAAGAGAGATGTAAGTCATCTAGAAACACAGGACGGATACAGTGTATGGAAAAGATAATATTAACTGATGCCGATGGCGTACTATTAGATTGGAATGCTGGATTCGATAGATTCATGCTATCAAAAGGTCATCCGAGATTACCTGATACAGATGCTGATTACAGCATCTCCGGCAGGCATGGAATTTCGCCAGATTTAGCACATTCCTCTATTAAAGAGTTTAACGAAGGTAGTTATGTAGCCGAGTTGGCACCATTCTCAGATTCTGTAAAATATGTTGGAAAATTAGCAGAAAAAGGATTTAGATTCACTGTAGTGACAAGCATAAGCGATCATCCAGCTTCTGCTGTATACAGAAAGCGTAATCTACTTAATCACTTCGGTGACATATTTGATGATGTACATTGCATTGCAATGGGCACAAACAAATTCACTACATTGCAGGCATGGGAGGGGACTAAATATTTCTGGATCGAGGACCATATGCGGCAAGCAGAAGCAGGGTACGAAAACGGATTGCGACCGTTGCTAATTAATCACCCATACAATACACATTACAATACTGATTTATTTCCTAAGGTAAGTTTCGATACTCCCTGGAAGGACATTTATGATATAGTATGCAAGGATTATAATATCTATTGATAATCTTAAAAAAGGAAGCTCGTCTTCTATTACAAAAGACGAGCTTTATACCTTATTAAAAATTTAATCCTGACCGTAAATGCCTAATACCTTAGATACAAGTGGGTCTCTTTCGACATGACATCTTTCAAATGTACATACAGCTATGTCGTTGTCAGATTTAGGAAATCTTTTAAGGAAATCTTTTAATCCGTTTTCTTCAAATCCTCTATCATGTTGTTTTAAGTCACCGGTAACTACTATAGAACTACCTTCCCCTAAACGAGTTAGGACCATAGTCATTTGTGACGGTGTGCAATTCTGGGCCTCATCTAAAATCACATACGAATGTTTAAAAGTTCGACCCCTCATAAAGCCTAGTGGGGCAATTTCAATTGTTCCATCTTCTAGCATTTTCTTTGTTTCCACTACACCGTAGTATTCATCGAACACATCGAATATAGGTCGTGTCCATGGTTCCATTTTAGCATTCAAATCTCCTGGCAAAAATCCATGTTTTTCGTCAACGCTAACAGCAGGGCGAGTTATGATAATCCGTGTTATCTCATGTTCCCTTAATGCTTTAATTGCTCTAAGAACAGCCAACAGTGTATTGTGTGTCACTATAAAATCGTCGGTGATATACAGATGATCTTCGGAATCAATCATAATACATTGTGCTTCTTTAGATCCTGCCAATTCTATCTTACTAATAGATATAGTGTTAAATTTTATGTATTGTCCGTTGTCAGATAAACAGTCTTTTTTCCTCTGCAAAGATACTAGATTTTTTTTGTCTTTACGATCTATCTTTACATCATATGCAATTCTGCCATATTTTTTAATTCCTTTATATGTATAAGTAGGGACCTTGGATGAAATTTTTGCGGTGCCGCCGATGGATCTTACAAGGTACTGAACTTGTTCTGCAAGTATTTTACTGGTAGATGTAAAGTACAATCCGTTATTTTTAGAATCAGCATATCCGTCGGTGTCCAGCAATCCACGTAATAATTCAATTTTTTGAGATTCTGAAGAATTCAAATATGCTAATGGGATAAATTTTTCGAAAGATTTTTTTCCAAACAGGCCAAGATTAAATATATTTTGTCTTAATTCTGATCCGAACTTCCCTGGTGTATGGCCAGACCCTTTTCCTCCTGACACAAATATATAATCATAGTTGGATTTAAATTTAAATGTGCCGTCAGGTACAGATTCATTAAGTCGATTAACGATTTCTTTGTCTGCACTCGAAAATTCTATCCTGCCTGTAATAGTCATAGATCCGTCTCCCAGGAGACAGCCTAGGACATATGGATTAATAGGCAGGTCAACATCGGCAGTGTTTTCGTGCTTCGGCAATCTAATCTGAAATTTCTTTTTAAATTTCTTAGATTTTTCTATAATATCACCTAAACTCATGACCTTGGATATATTGCCCCAATTATCTCTGTAATAAACCTCCCACAAGTGTTCTTTACAACATTCGGTAGTTCTGCCATCGGAAAATGTAATACGATATATGTCTTTCATTCCTTGCGGAAATACACCAACAACATTTGCTGTACCGCCGGACGGCGTAGACACTACATCGCCAATGCCTATATTGCCCATTGTTACCCATCCGTCGGGGATCTTAATCTTTGCATCTAATGGCTGGGCCTTTCCTGTGCCGGCCGGCCCGACTGCAAACACCATACGTTTATCGAGCAATGCCTCGACGTAAGCTTCCTGCGCTGTATTTCTGGGTAACATCTCGACTTTCTTATAGTTCCTATTTCCGAACTTAACAACCGTAGACTGTTGGTCGTCTGTTGGTTTGTATGATGTGCGAGAATTAGGTGATAGTTTTGCCATTTTACGATTTTTACTCAAGGTTATTTCTCCATTAAGAATTTTAGATTGTGGAACAACTAATCCAAGAACAGGATTAATATTGTGAAATGTATCTCTATAAAAGGATATCATGTAATCGTATTTATACAATATTCGATATATGCAGTATAATTGGGCTATTTATTTTAATCTCGACATCTGCATAATTGTGATAAATAAGACATATGAATTATAAATATCATTATGAAATGTTAATTTCCAGATCTATTAATCGTCCCGTTGACATATATTTAGAAAACACCATATTATCCCCAAATGTATGAATGGAAATAACAGAAAAGAAAATATTGTTCGATTGTCCCCAGAAGAACATTATGTGGTCCATCAACTTTTGGTAAAAATGCATCCTGGAAATTATAAGAGATGGCACGGAACACAATGTAGGAAAAAAAATGACTGATCTCGATTCGATAAAAAATACGCTAGTAAATATATCCAGAGGAGACAGTGTACTCGATATGTTATTAGAATTAGAGAGAACTTTAGATAATGCAGAAATATTTGCTTATAAAAATTGGACTCTCGGAGAACTTGTTGAGGGGCCGCACATCGACAGGTATTGGTTTAAAACTGTGTGGATGTATCCGGCAAAACTGATGCCCGATCCAAATGCCGGATTACGCCTAACTAAACTTGGCGCCAGGATAGGATTCAGGAAGGGTGTATTCAAACGTCCTGTTAAAGTTAAAGGTCCACAGGATTGGGTAGACCCGGAAACCAAACGAGCTAAGATGGACGAATCTGAAATCTGGCTTGTAACAATAGATATGCCCATTAAATATATTAATCGTGGAATCGAACATACAGATGATATAATCCAGAAAGACATAGAGAAGACAAATTCGGACTTAGCGGATGCATATGGCGAAACATCGGAGATGGATGACATGTCGACCGAAACCTCCGAAGTAGGTCAAATGGATGATATGGGTAATCCCGATGAAGAAATGGGAGGCGGGGTATGAGTTTAAAGAACGGCGACCTAAATGGTAAGTTGCTGCCTGATGTATCCATCGATGAGTTTACGCCTAAAGCAGGCGACGACAAGGATGTTATTGTTGTTGCGTTCTATTTAACGGACGAAGAACCTGCCGAGGATCTGAATACATTTATTCAACGCGGCTTCATAGATACATTAGATGTTGAAGTGAGCCCAAGCACAGACGAAGAAGGCAGATATTTAATATTTGTGGAAATGGGTAGGGATGACACTTTCCCAAATAAATTTCAGGCACTGCTAAAGGATATAGAAAATTTAACCGGCAGCATAACCTGGGCAGTGAAAACATATCTATCAGACGATAGAGAGTTTGCATTCAACGATCCGGAATTATTCAATTACGTTATATTAAACCCAGAACAATATGTTCCAAAGGACGAATTTAAAATGAAAGATATTAAAGAAGGCATCGAGATGTTCCTTAAGGAATCATATGCATCCAACTTGACAGTTGACGGGAACATTGTTACAATGAGCCATAACGGTAGAACTATAGTTACTGAAGTTGTAGATGTCGGCGACTATGATACAGTTATCGGCAGAAACTTCTTAAGTGAGTCTGCATTTGGCCTTGAAAATAAGCCATATGAAGCTAACATATTAAGCAACATGCTTGGTAACTGCGATGTTTTACCGATAGGAAAATACCTTTGCGTTAATAGAGACGACACGGTAATGTTAGTGAAGAACACTCAACTTGTTAATAGGACTAGATAACTTGGCTAAAGAAGATATGATTACAGCTCGCGGAAAGATAACAGATGCTTCCCCAGGCGCCAGATTTAAAATTAAACTGGAAAACGGGCACATACTGAACGCAGTTGTTAGCGGTAAGATTAGGAAAAACAACATCCAAATTTTACTAAATGACGTGGTTGAAGTTGAAATGAGTCCATATGATTTGAATTTAGGGCGAATCACTTACCGATTCTAGAAAGAAAATAATGAGTAAACAGGATTACTACACAATCCTAGGACTTGCTAAAGATGCAGATAGTATGCAGATTAAATCTGCATATAGAAAACTAGCAAGCAAATATCATCCAGATAAATTCCCTACCGAATCGTCGGAGAAGAATAATGCCACGGCGAAATTCAGAGAGGCTAAGGAAGCTTACGAGACATTAAGTGATCCGGAAAAGAAAGCAGCCCACGATAATCCCTCGCAGAGATTCCACAATAAGACAGACTGGGATGGTTGGAACAGTAATGATGACATGGACGGTGTAGCTAAGGCATTCACTGAAATGTTTAAACATAGACCCGGTAACTTAGACGACTTTTACACTACCCGGACCAAACAAAATTTATATGTAATTACTATATCATTGCAAGATGCTTATATAGGGCGTACAATAACAATAGATGCTGCAACAACAATACACTTACCGAAAGGCATAAGAACCGGAACTAAGTTGTTCAATGGTGGTAAAATGTTCAGGGTGGATGTTTTGCCAGATTTAAAATTTAAAAGATCAAATGATGACTTGCTGATTGAAGTGGAGATAACAGCAATTGAAGCTATTTTTGGAATTAATGCAAAATTTGTACACTTGGATGGTGCAGAGTACGAATTCGAAATACCTGCTGGAATGCAATTTGGTAAAATAGTAAAGCTAAATAAAAAGGGAATGAAAAACCCCGAGACGGATCAATACGGAGATATGTTGGTAAGAGTTTCTATAACAGTCCCTAAGTTGTCGACCGAGGAGTTAGAATTGCTAAAATCTGTGAAGCGTAGAGAAACCATTAATTTATAAGGATTAAGATGAGTACTAAGAAAGTTGAAAAAATGGTTGAAAAAGCAACAGAGTTTGCTAATGATAATAATCATGAGTACGTGACATTGGAACACATTTTGCTTTCTCTGTTGCACCAGAAAGAAGTAAATGAGATGATCTTGTCTGCTGGTTGCCAGCCTGCAAAGATAAAGGCAGATGTTATTGCATTTCTTGCAGATCCTAATCTCAAAAAACCAGATGCATTAAAGGAAATTCCTGCTAAACGAACACAGGTTGTTCACAGAACCTTCCAACGTGCATTGACACAGCTTGTATTCAGCGGCAGAAATGAGCTGAGTAACGAATCGGTCTTGCTAAGTATCCTTAGCGAGGAAACAAGCCACGCATATTATTTCCTGAATAAGAACGGCGTGACCAGAGAAAAACTGATTGAGAAATTACGTAAACAAGATGAAAAATCCCAAGAAAAGGAAGAATCTGCACTCGACCAGTTTGCTCGAAATCTCAATAAAGAAGCAGCAGACGGCAAGATCGATCCTGTCATTGGTCGCGAGAAAGAAGTTATCGATACTATCGAAATCTTGGCTCGCAGGAAAAAGAACAATGTAATCTATGTTGGGGAACCGGGGGTAGGAAAAACTGCCCTTGCGGAAGGCCTGGCGTTGAAAATTACAAACAAAGAAGTTCCTAAAGCATTGCAGGAGAAAGTTGTATACAGTCTGGATCTCGGCGCATTGCTTGCAGGAACAAAGTTCCGAGGTGATTTCGAAGAGCGCCTCAAAGGTGTACTTGACGAAGTTAAGAAGCTCGGCAACTGTATCATGTTCATCGATGAGATTCACATGATTCTTGGTGCTGGCTCCGCGACTGGCAGTCAAATGGATGCAGGCAACTTATTGAAGCCTATGCTCGCTAAGGGCGAACTTATGTGTGTCGGTGCAACCACATATGATGAGTTCCATGAACATTTCGAAAAGGACAAAGCATTGCTTCGTCGATTCCAGAAGTACGATATTAATCAGCCATCTGTTGCTGAGACAAAATTGATTCTTGCTGGACTTGCAAAATACTATGAGAAATTTCACGATGTAACTTATAACCCCGGTACACTCGATATGTGTGTGGACCTTGCTGATCGTTACATGAAACAAAAGTTCTTCCCGGATAAGGCTATCGACATTATGGACTCAGCCGGCGCAAACGCTAAACTGAATGAACAGAAAGTTGTTTCGGACGACGTTGTTCTTTCAGCAGCTTCGAAGCTGTCACGTATTCCTGCACAGATGATGAATATGAAAGAAAATGATGCATTAGCAGAACTTGCTCCAAGACTCAAAGATAAAGTCTATGGTCAGGATGAGGCATTAGACAAGTTGGTAGATGCAATTCACTTGTCTAAAGCAGGATTGCGTAATCCAGCTAAGCCGATTGGAAGCTTCTTGTTTACTGGCCCAACTGGCAGCGGAAAGACATACACGGCAAAGAAGCTTGCAGAGATCTTAGGTGTTAAATTTACACGATTCGACATGTCGGAATATATGGAAAAGCACACTGTATCCAAGTTCATCGGCGCCCCTCCGGGATACGTTGGGCACGGTGAAGGTAAGATGGGCGAAGGGCAATTAATCCAGGCAGTCGATACTGATCCAAATTGTGTATTGTTGCTGGACGAAGTTGAAAAGGCACATCCGGATGTACTGACTGTATTATTGCAGGTGATGGATGATGGCAGACTTACATCTGCAAAAGGAAAGACAGTTGACTTCTCCAACACTATTATTATTCTTTCAGCTAACATTGGTGCTGCTGCCGCAGAGCAATTGAAAATTGGGTTTGGTGATCAGGACAATTCATCCGCTGTTGAAACCGAGTTGAGAAAGTTCTTTACTCCAGAATTTAGAAACAGACTGGATGGTATTGTCAAATACAAGAAATTGACAATGACAGAAATGGCATTGATTGTTAATGCTGAAGTCGAGAAGACAGAAGTTATGTTGGCTCCTAAGAACATTACGATTGCTGTGACAATAACGGCCCGTGCTTGGCTTGCCGAACATGGATTCGATCCTAAGATGGGTGCTCGACCACTCGAGCGTTTAGCCGAGACGGAGATTAAAAAGCCACTGTCTAAAGAAATATTGTTCGGTAAACTAAGGAATGGTGGCCACGCAATATTTGATGTGTTGGATGACAAAATACACCTAACAATTGAATCTACGATTACTGAATCTCTTAATTTAGATATTTAGTATACCAGTCTTTAAATGTTTCGGTCTTACATCTATATAGTACACCCTGTAATGTAATTCCGAAATATTTTGCTGCATCAGAGAATGATGCAAATTCAATACTATCACACACTGGAATTTTCTTTACTTTCTTGATTTTAATTATCGGGGAATTTAAAAAATTCCAGTTCTCATGATATAGTGAGTTACATTTAGCACTTATGCTATTAGTGCAAACGTTAAAATATTTAGCTGCCTCGTATATATCATCAAATATAACACCATCACATAATATTTTACCTTTATTCGGTCTTTTATTTCTTGTTTCTTCAGTCTTTTCTTTTCCGATAATAAACCAGTTTGGAAATTTTGTTGATTTACATCTATGACCGACGGCATCTTTTGATATATTAAAATGTAAGGCAGCTTGCACGGTAGATGGAAATAGTATACCATCGCAATTTATTTTATTTATTTCTCTTATTCCGATTTTCTTAATGATAAGGCCATCAGCATAATTCCAGTTTGGAAATTTTGTTGATTTACATCTATGCCTGACAACATCCGCGGAAATATTGAACACCCTACTAGTCTCTAACATCGATGTGTATATTGTATCATCGACGTTTACTCTTTTAGACGATAGAATACTTAACCTCTTTCTTATCCAGCCGTATAATTTATTATTTCGTTTAACTTTACTGTTACTATTTGTCATTATATGACATGCTTTTAATATAAGTGGATTGACTGGATATAACTTAACTAGCAGTTGATGTGCTACAAAATGTTCCTCGGGTGTTAGTTTAACCAAATTAGCTTTAATATTTCTACCACCGATACATGTTGGCCTAATATGATGAGATTCAGTATATTGATCTAATGGTAAAATCCTAAGTTTAGCCCTATTAATAAGGGTATCATAATGTAATTGGTAATTCATAATTAAGTCTCTATTGTTATTTATCATAATACGACCACTTGAGCGACTGTTCGAAGAGAAGATTAAGAAGCCATTGTCTAAGCATATTTTGTTTGGCGAGTTAAAATTCGGCGGCAAAGTGAATGTTGATGTGGTTAATAGCGAGATTGCAATTGTTGTTCTGGAATCTGCACAAGAACCCGTAACACTGTAATATTGCACTATAATAGAAAAGCCACTTAAAGTGGCTTTTCTTATGTCTGCTTATTTTTTGCCTATCTGGCTTCCCCGTGATCTATCCCAAAGTGGATCCATAAGCACAAACTGAGGTCCTTTGGATGTTCCCCTGATCATAGCATTTCCTGTATGCATATCGTATTCAAAACTCGGATCTGATTTTTCTATTTTGTCTATTAAAGATAATGCTTGCCTGAGTTCTTCATCTTTTATATATTCGGCCGAAGATGGCCATTCCATTATCTCGGCAACAAGCCTGATTATTGAATTAAATACCTCGCCTGTTGTATTTTCGCCTGACCCAAAATCATCTGCAAAGCCTTTAAACATCCGGTCACCCATTGCAATAATTGCATCTGTATCAAAACTATCAGCAGTAACCAATTTTTCCATGCCATAGTTGGGCTTAACTTGACCTTGCGGGTCACGTATTAGTTCGACAACATAGACTCTGGGAAAATACGGATTGGAACCAATATGAGGTTCGATAGCCTTTATGTATTGATAATATGCATCTTTCTTAAGATCGGTTGGAAAATATGTATACTTGGAATACATATGCGGATCTTTCTTATTAGGCCGGGCCCTTGCATAGGATCCGGATTCCGGCCCATTTTTTTTCTTCTCGTATTCTTTATTTAATTTGTCCATGTCAAACGGAGATTTTATATCAGTTGTCTTGGTCTGAGTATTAATAAGTTCGAAAAGCTTCATCCATTATTTATCAAAATAAAATAGATTTTCTATATTGTTATTGTAATTGTGGGTTTCTGATAAATAACAAAGCAAAAAGGAATAACATGGAGAGATTTAGTATCCACTGCAGAAACATTTGTTGTTTCTACAAGACACCAATATATATAGTGACTGGTGAACTTGACGGCTTAATAGAAAATTATGGAGTTATAGCAATATTATGAGCACACCAGCAAGAATCTTAATGGTAGAAGGGGATACAGTACCTTCATCGCCCACATCAGGACAAATACTGTTATACGCTAAGACTAGCGGAACTTTTTATTCACTCGATTCGTCGGGAACCGAAACTCCATTGTCCGGCGGCGGTGGCGGCAGTGGTACAGTTACTTCTGTCTCGGTGTCAACAGTTGCTGGCGTCTCTGGGTCTGTAGCAACTGCTACAACAACGCCAGCAATTACCATTACGCTGGGCGCTATCACTCCTACTTCTGTGGCTGCATCAGGCACAGTTACTGGTTCTAACCTCTCTGGCACAAATACTGGCGACAATTCAGTCAATACATTATATTCTGGTTTGGTCACTAATGCC
>Ga0105051_10000252_pt1 | contig 71601 bp, 87 predicted proteins | sample FRY02_FD_78383 | JGI IMG/M metagenome (GOLD analysis project Ga0105051, IMG submission 78383) | Freshwater microbial communities from Lake Fryxell liftoff mats and glacier meltwater in Antarctica - FRY-02 (megahit assembly) | ecosystem: Environmental > Aquatic > Freshwater > Ice > Glacier... | reverse complement strand
TCTTGCGTACCAGTTCACTTATTTTCTCCGTTCTTCAAATCTTCGTATCTTCCAATCATTTGTTTTAATCTACTCTTTAGATTATCGCTTTCTATGTTCTCATTATCAAGAACCTCAATAGACATTTCGGCACAGAATCTTATTTTTTCTTCGTCAGTGAATCCGTTAAAAGCTAAAACATGAGCAACAGCCCATCCATGAAGAATATGCAAAGGAATACCTTTAGGAATACCTACTATCTTTCTTGCATCGGATACATTAGATCTTATGGAAGCTTTTGTGAAATTATCAATCCATACTTTATTAGAATTGTCTGTTAATTCCGGATTTAGTTCAACAGTTTTTACTGGATACACCGGATTTGAAATAACTTCAGGAGAAGTGGTTATTACTATATCTATTTCCGTATCTTTTCCGGAATTAGAATCCATAAAAGAAAATAATATAACAAGACTTAATGCTACAATGAATATATAAATTTGCATCTTAATCATAATTTAAGATTCTATTTATATTTAGTATTTCCTCTTTGTTACATACCTATTTTCATCTTTTCCAATTTAGGAATGATATTTCCTATATTCCCTATGAACTCTTTATAACTCTTATCTAAATCTTCTTTTTTTAATTTATAATAAGCGTTAGCAAGACTCTTAAAATACTTTGATATATCTCCATCTTGTATTTTAATCATCTTATTATATTTGTACTTCCTATTAATATAGACATTTGGAAAAAAATTGTCTGTAAAAAATATTTGCCAATATCCGTTGGAATCATCTCTTATACCAATGTCATATCTCTTATCATCTTCTTTCATTATACCATCTTCTACTTCTACAAGAACTATATCTCCTATAGATATTACTTCGTTATCTGTGTTATCTGTCATAATTATCTCTTTTTATTTTTGAAACGGAATTTCTTTTTCTCTATTATAATCTCTAATTTCTCAAATCTAGCAATATCTCTAGGAATAACCCATTCTCTTTCATCAGGATATTGAATATCCGCAACCGTTACGAAAGTTTCATCCTCGCTTATAAAGTTACCAAGCCACTCCTCAGACTCTTGTATAATTCTTATCATCATATATTGTCTATAGAAAATTTTAACCAACAATTACATCTATATTTATATTATCTTTTTCAGAAGCTGAGCATCTATGGTATCCATCGATTAGCCTATATCTATCACCTTTTATTAAACAAATACCTTTTGGCAAAGAGTAATCTTTATATTTAAGAACAATATTTTTATCTAATTTTCTATAATGATCCTTACCGAAATCTAATTTTTCAAAAGGTATGTTAACTATAGACCATTTTCTATTTTTAGCTTCTTCAAGAATATAACCATACTCCAAATTTAAAACAAATTCAATCTTATCCATATTTTCTTTAAGTTTTCGGATATGCTCAATCTGCTCTTCACACTTTGCCGCTAGAGATTGGTCTAAATAAACTCCATCCATTTCTTGACCATAATACCCATTAGATATATCTATATCCCATAAGTCTTCGCTCCAGATATGGTTTGCAACTAAAATGCGATCAATGCAATATGTGTCAATTATAGAATCAGAATTATTTGCAAGAGCATTCGCTATTGATCTAATATCAACACTTATTACTTTTGCATCTAAAATAGTCCCACAGCGACATATATTATCCTCATAACAACCGCTTTCTGAACAAGAGGTTTCAGTGCGATAGTCTGTCTCAACTCCGTAGTCATCCCATGTGGCAAAGTAATCTCTATCTTTGTATCCTATTTTACAATATCCTTCTGAATTCTTTGAAATTAAAAGATGCCTTTTTGACATTTTTGACATTTTTGACATTTTTGGCATTTTATTATCCTTATTCAAAATCATGAAAATTCTTCACATTAAATACCGTAAACTCAGTGATATTATTAAGAGATAATTTATTTCTTATCATAAATTATTTCATGTATAAGATTTTTTAATAATTTCATCAGTTCATCAAATGGCATAGAACCACTGACTTTTACCATTCTTCGCATTGCTTTTTCCCAAACCAATTCATCTCTTGATGAGTCTATGAATTCATGCCCAATCCATGTCATAGCTAAAATATATGGTCTAATTAAACCTTTTGTCTTTTGACTAACTTCTTCTGCTAATCTTACTAATCCTGCATCTCCAGCTAAATAGAAGTGATATGAAATCATATCTTTTTCGTAATCTTCTAAATATACTTCATCCACTGAAAGTGGAACTATTTTTTGCTCTGCAAGAAAAAGAATCTTTCTTAATAATCCCATATCTCTTTTCATACCGCTACTCCTTAAAATCACCATTCAGATATTGATACATTAAGAATATATTTATAATCTATTTTTCTATCACATATTTATAATCTATTTTTTTTCTATCACATGTTTATTCTTTATCATCATCAGAGAATACCCAGAGCTCATTCTTAGCACGAGTGTATGCAACATACTGAGCATTTTTTAATTGTCTTTTTTCCCAATCTGGGATACCTTTCTTATTTGGAGTAAATTTCTTATCTCCCAAAACGCCTACTGCGTCATATTCAAAACCTTTTGATCTATGAGCAGTTGTTAACTGTACTTTCTTTTTCTTAGCATTTTCATCATTCAGTCTTGCACTCATTTCGGCTGCTGCTTCTCCATTATCTACATTAACTCCGCCGATCTTGGATTTCAAATACAAAAGAAAATCTCCACCATTTCTCATAGGTCTGGAATTAGGATTAGATGGGTCTTTATATTCACTCTGATCTAAATAGTCTAATATAGAAGCGATTGCTGTTACAAACTCTTCTGTCTCCTTAACCTCATCCTGTTTACTTAAATCTCTACCCCATCTTCCTTTAACCTTATCAAGATGGTCTCCAAGCTTCCATCTCATATCATCAATACCAACCTGATCTGCACTAAATACAGCTTCTTTTATAACTCTTTCAAGATTCTGATATAAGTCTCTACCAACAATTTCAAATTCCACATTATTTTTTAGAAGATGCAATGCAACGCCAATAAGGGGAGCATTTGTAGGAGAAATAATGGCCGTAGATCTTTCAAGCATATTATTATTATTCTTATACCCGGTTATTAAATTATCCAAGAAATCAGTACTTTTAGTAACTGTATTAATCATCCCCTTCCCTTTTTTGTGAGGAGCCACTTCTACCTCTATACCAGTTCTCTGCTTAGTATAGTCAAGAATAGCCTCATCGCTTCTCCAGTTGATAGGTAAGGGCATAGGCTCAGACTTTCCATCTGTTAAAATATCAATCAGCTTATCAAAGGCATCATTATCCGCGCCTCTAAAATAATATAATGCCTGGTTCGGATCGCCTACGCCAACCATTCTTGATCCTGCATTTTTAAGATTTTGAGCCATATTAATCTGGCATATATTAAAATCCTGAACCTCATCCATTAAAACAACATCATATCCTAATTTTTTAGCTGCCCAGTCTATTTGATTTGTAAAGATAGTTGGCAACCATAGCGTATCATCATGATCCCTAACGGAAGCATATCTCTTATCTACTCCCCTTGGAAGCTGCCCTGGCATACATCCTTGAAGTATTTCTAAAGACTTCTGTAAAATATCTTTTGTATAATCTCTAGTAGCTGTCTCTTTCAAAGTTGAAACATCCATATCTATTTGATACTTTCTAACTATTTCAAGCATCCTATTCATAGCATCGGAATCATTAGGATTGACACCAAATTGCTTAGAAAGTTCAGCCACCTTCATCGCCTTTCTGCTCGCATTCCAATTAAATATGCATCTATTTCCTTTTTTATTAAGAGCATAAGGATCTGGCCATGTTGGACTTATAATTGCTTTTGCTATAACTCCTATCTTTCGTGGAGGAGATTTCTGTCCAGGTCGAGACTGCTGCAATCTCATATCTCCTCCAACAGATTTATCAGACATGTCTAATACCTGACCTAAAAAAGAATGCGTAGTCATCACATCTACACCAGCAGGAAAATTATTCTGACTCTCGACTTGATTCTTTTTATTGAAAACTAAGTAAAGCCATCTTTCATTTGGATTTTTGAAAGATGCAATATCTTTTAATTGTGCTGTTTTTCCTGTTCCGGCCAGAGCGTTAATCATAATATTATCGCTCGTCTTTAAAAACTTTTCTCTAATAGCCGCATTATACACAGTAACATGCTCAGGTTTCATTCTCGCATCCTCAGCAGATGATCTATCTTTATATTTTTCTGGATCAACTACTGTATCTTCTGTTTTTTTATTCATATTTTCGAATATGGCAAATAATTCAGATGGATTAGTAGAAGAAATTTCTGTTCCGTTTTCATCCTTAATTGATACTACTGAACTAGATACTTCTGACTTTGATAGTAATCCAGAAAGGCCAGTAGGGATATTAGAATCAACCTGCCCTGATAAATTTGGTATATAAGACTTGTCAACCCATTTCCAAGACCCATCTTTCTGAGCTGATAAAATTACCGGAGATCCTGTAGGAATCTCTTTTAAATTTTTGACTTTCGCCAAGTACCAGATTTGTCCTGAAGGACTGTCAGCAACTGAATTAGAAGGATTGTCAACAACAGGTCTTTGAGGATATCTCTGCACAGGCTGAGAGGGACGAACAGGTTGTATATTTACAGGCATCCCTATGGTATTTAATGGGACTCCTAGAGATTGCAGCTTATTTATTGCTTGCTGGTTTCCTTTTAAGGTATTTACATCCAGAAACCATCCTGATCTTCCAGCCATATCCCATCTGAATCCCATTGCACTTAATTGATCCTTTATAGAATATGAATTACCAATAACGAAAGCAGGACCATTTCCCCTTCTATTTTTAGATGCAACATCGTTATCAACCCAGGCGGTAAAACCTGCGGCTAAAACATATTTTCTATACCAATTAAAATTAGACATCTTTTTTGATAATTCTATTCCGGATAATATGTGTTTTGCAATTTTTCTTATTATATTAGATTTCCACCAGCTCATAAGATATTCCTATTGACAAAGTATACTATATATTCTTCGAATAAACGAGTATTCCTTTTTCAAAAAAAAGGTAATATTATATATTCTTCGAAATACTATATATGAATTGGTTTAAAAAATACGCTAATAGAGTCAATAAAGGAGACACTGTAACATTCACAATGAGATTCCCTAACGAAAAAGCAGAGGCTATTAGTATCGATGAAGATGGATCAGTAAATGTAAGAGATTATAGCCGTAGACAGTTGAAATTAGTTCCTGAACAGGTATTAAGTAATGAAACTCGCCCCTTTCCACCTGATATTAAAGTTGATATTGGAGACATTATAACATATACAAAATCCGGATTAGGAAAAGCAACTCCGAAATATCCTGAATTAAAAGCTAGAGTATCCGACGTTCGTAGAGATAAAACTATTCAGATCCAAAGTACTGATTACGGTGATCTGGGTAGAATACATAATTTTCAAGTACTGAGTAATATAACTGCTTCTCAACCTGCTCAACCTGCTCAACCTGCTCAATCTACTCAACCTGCTCGACCTACTCGACCTACTCAACCTGCTCAATCTACTCAATCTACTCAATCTACTCAATCTACTCAACCTACTCAACCTACTCAACCTACTCAACCTACGCAACCTGCTCGACCTGCTCGACCTACTCAACCTGCTCGACCTGCTCAGCCTCAACAAAGTTATGAAGATTACAAATCTCGAAGGGAAGAACAATTAAGACAGGAAAGAGAATACGCAGAAAAAATTTATAAAGCTAGAAATAGACCTAGAGTTATACCAATCGAAACTGATGAGGAAGATGAGAAAGGTATAAAGTGGATATAATTAGATAGACCTAGATTATACTCGTCTGGATACGATTAAAATAATGACAGCTGAGATTCATCAGGCTTAGTATCTACCATTTTAAGAGATTTCAAAATTGGAAACAATCTCGTCAAATTTTTCTTATTAATTAAAAGCCTTATATATGATGATTGGTGTTGGGGAACTCCAGAATACTCATATCTTTTACCATCTATAAGTATAACTAAAGTCCCGGATGTGTCCCATCTTGAAAATTGAACGACTTTTTGAGATGTTTTATACCAATTCATAAAATTAATTTATATAATAATCTGCATATTCCTTTTAGAACTTATGATGTCACTATTACAGATAGTCCTTATACGTCTTGAAATTCTCATTAAATGGCCTCAGTTATTCCAATAGAATCCCTATAAAATGCCAAAAACCCTAAATTTTCATACTCATCATCTATTAAAACAGTTACTTTTTCAAACCATCTATATCCTGTTTTTATTTCTCTAGTATTAGTTTCTTGGAAAAAATATTTTATCATGGATTTTTCTTTTTCCAAAAATGAATTACATATAATATCTACCAATCTTATTATTACTTTTTTTCTTCCGTATTTGAAATAACTAAGTCCTACTTTCGTACGTAATACTACTTTATTCTTAGGCATGAACATTAACTGACCTTCTCTGAAAATATCTATTCTGTTTTCATGAATACAATATGAATCATATCCTGGTTTCATTTCAACATTAGGAATTACATCTTCTTCAAGAGGAAGATGAGTTAAATATTTTCTATAAATAGAATTCTTTTCTAAAAATCTGTCTATATAATTAGATATAGATTCATTCATATGAATTCTATTATCATAATTCAATCCTTCTTCTATTTCAAGATTCGTCCACTCGTCTATGTAAAATGGAAATTTTCCTAATTTTTGTGCTACTGCAATTTCAGGAACTACCGCAACAGCATATTCTGTAAAGATAGATGAAAATATCCTACTAGGCAAGAGACATAACGAACCAATAGCTGATACAAAATACCTTCTTAACAGATTCATATTATTTCCTTTTTAAGATATTTACAATAATAGAAATATAATTTATAATTCTACTGTAGTATTATTCACTTTTTTATGTTTTTTCTGATATCCTATTTTCTGAGGATCAAAACCTTCTTTTTCTAGTGTTATTTTAGAAAGGATGACTGAAATCATATTTTAAAAATAAAAAGCCCACCTGTTTCCAGATGGACTTTTCAGCGTAAAAACGCAGTTATTTAATTATTAGGTAGCGGAAGTTACTTCGATTTTGCTGATAGCGTAATCATTTACTACTACAATTCCAATTTCTTCATAAATAACCCAACCAAGACGAAGCTTCTTTGGATCGTCAGCAGGAAGAACTGTTATATCCTGACGAATTGGGAACGCACCTACGTTCTCAGCGGAAGCTACAACAAGAACAGTTGTAGAATCCATACGAGATGATACGTGAATATCAGCAGTCCAAAGGTGTCCGTAGAGGCCAGTGGTGATGATTTCGCGGGTTGTTGCCTCATCGTAGAAATCCTTACCGAAAGCTCTGATTGTTGCATACTGATTAGCATGAAGAACGATCTTAGCGGCAACTAAGTCATGCTGTTCGATCAAGCGGAATGCTGTGTTTAAGGATGCAGTTGTCAAAGTACCTATGTTAGCAACTACTTGATCGCCTCTGGTATCAGCGGCAGCAATAAGTGCGTTGAAAATATTGGTATCCTCTTCCTTCTGGATAGCTTCTTTAGCCTTAATCTGAGCTCTATCAACGATGTAGAAACGACGAGCCTTGATTTCCGACAAACGAATTGTTGGGTTAGCAGCAATTTCAAATGTTGGAACAAGAATTTCTTCGCCTTCTACGATCTGGTCAGGTACAGCACCTCTACGTCCGATAACATGAGCGATAGAAGCTATATCTCTCTCATAGCGAGCGAGTGCGCCCTGTGGCAACTCGTCAACCATAAGAAGCTTACGACCTACTGCCTGATACTCAAGCGAGCGACGGATTGGCTCAACCATAGCCTGGGCTAGAGCGGTACGACCTTCATCTGTTTCCAAAGCCTGAGCGATTACCATTTCTTTTTCTTGGTCAGAAAGACCATTTTTTGCAAGACTCATAATACGTTCTCCTATCTATTATTAAATCCTCAAGTTGCCTTAAACCTTAATAATAGTAGATAATAATTTTAATACATTCCAACTAATTTCTACGAATTAGTTAGGGTTCTGGATGTTCATAACAAAGTGCATGAACGTTCCAAGAGACAAAGAGCCATCAGGAGTATCTGTTCCTGGGACTCCACTTGGATAAGCCTTTGGATCTTCGATAAGAATACCTACTCTTGGATTTGTGCCTGTAGTACCTACATTGGTAATAATACCATTGGCAGAAAGATAGAGATCATCGCCTGGGTTATAATCAATTGGGCTTCCGCCGGTTAGTGTTTCAAACTGATCGGTCCAGAAATCTCCACCGCCAAAGTATACAGTTGCCATACCTGAAGATAGAGTCTCATCGAACATGTCGCTGGCTCTGTTCTGTGTAGGACGAACTCTTCCTACTGGTGGGGAAAGAGGATAAGCACCGATAATTAAATCTGCTGAATACCCTGATCCTGAAGCGGAACTGTGGCGAGAATCACCCAAGACACCAAGGGTTGATTGTGTAGCTACAGTAATTGGCTGAATATACGTGTTGCTGTCAAGCTCTGTTAATCTAACCCAAGATCCTGAAAGTGCCTGCCAGGTTGAGCTTGGATTAACATTAAAGTTACCTGCGAATTGATGATATACGGGAATAAGAGCCATAGTTAATTTCTCCTAAATTTTGGCTTTACATTACATTCTTCTGTGAGCAAACTTGAGAGCGAAATCAGGGTCTCTCAAAGCTTCTTCGGTCTGCTTTGAAAGGGTAAACATTGACTTAATCCTGCTGGACAACTCACCCTGTCCACCATGCTGATTACTTGCTTCGCTGATTATTACGGGTCTCTCAATCCCGTCTGATACTGTGTCGAGTCCCTTACGATTGGCAAAAATTGCCTTTCTGTAATCCCTTATTTGGCTAGGCCCATATTGTTTAAGTTCATTAATCTTCTGATAAAGATTTTGACCGGATATTAAACCGGCTTGCATCATCTCAGCTGCAACCTGTGTTGCTAATTTAACTCTGGCCTCGGACTCTGCATTGCTACCAGCAATGACTGTACCTTTAATATCTGTTTGTTTTTCTGAATTTATACTGTCTTCTTCATGTCCCATAAGAGCATTGCCTGCTGGAATATCAGGATGGTCTTTTGGAGAATCTGGCTTATCACCAAGAGTTTCCTTTTCATGTCCCATCATACTTCCATTACCATCAGACTTTACATTCTTTGGTTCTTCTGCGGAAAAGCTTTCCTCATTAGCCATACCCTTTCCGCCACCATCAACCTTGCCAATTGAATCGCTATCGGATACTGGCTTTGCATCTTTTACCTTATCTGCCTGCTTCTTCTGAGAAGCTGCAACTAATCTATTTACTAAATTATGTACTATTATACTTGATCTTCCGCCTCCGAAACCTCTCATAGAAGCAACTTCATCAAGAATCTGTGCTTCCTTGGTAATCTCGTCGTTAGAAGCTTCTACTTCACTTTTTCCAGTTGCGCCAACTCCACCTGTCATGCGAACATCTCCGCCTGATAGGTCTTGTTCATCTTCATGTCCAATAGCCCCCTTATCAGAAGGAATAGAAGGAAGAGATTCTTCTTTATCAATATTTTCTTTTTCATGACCCATACGTGCATCAGAACGAGGAACGCTAGGATGAACTGCTGTTGGAACTGATTCTTTCTCATGCCCCATTGCCCCTGGAAGATCTTTTCCTAAAGGGTCTCCATCGCTAATCTTTCCAATATCTTTAGAATCCTGAACAAGCTCAACTGAAACTTGCTTTTCTCCAGCTTTTTTCTTCAAATTAAGACTATTTGCTACTGCAAGCAAATCAAGTTCAATTTTTCCAGTTCTATTAAAGCTGCTTCTCATATGATTAGCTTCCTTCTCAGTACTAACATTTTCAGAGGCCAATCTGCCTTGAACGCCTCTTAAATCGCCTGGCTGTTGCAAAGCGGGGTTGTTCTGATTACTTACCATATTTCCACCTGGAATTCCTTTATTTTTTACCTGCATTGGGTCAAGTGCTGGCTTTGATGTCTCTAAATCACCAAGACCGCTAACAGCTTCTTCTGTTGTTGCTGCTCCAATTCCTGGAACTTCGTCTAATCCTCCATCGGAAGGAACTGATGGATCTGTGTTTAATGAATCTAAATCTCCGCCAGATCCCATATCTCCTTCAAGACCAACACTCTCTGCTCCCCCTATCTCCCCTTCTCCTCCCAAGTCGTCAGTAGGATCGCTACCTAAAGAAGCATCCAATTTGGCATCTAATTCCTTAGCTGCTTGTTCTGAAAGTTCAATTACTATTTTCTTTTCTCCAAGACCATCTTCTACTACAGGGGTACTAGATTCTTCACCGAATGAGTCTCCAGAGTCTGTATCATTTCCATCAAAAGGATCAGAGTCATCAGATACATCTAGATTTGAATCATCTGAATCATTATCTGTATCGTTATCTGGTTCATTATTGCTTTCCCCTAAATCGTCTGCGAAGAAATCTTCATCAGATGCTAAGGCAGACTTTAATGCTGTGCAGACAACGGCAGCTTCTCTAAGTGTAAGCTTTGTTCTAACCTGATCTGTAACGCATTCTTCATAACCATCAACTTCGCTCCAAATTTGAGCAACCTTAATAGCTAATCTGTCTGTATATACGCCAGCATTTTTCAACTGGTCGCATACGCAATTTACCAATGGCTGACCTTCGCATGGTCCGCTAATAGCAAGAGAGTTTTCGCCATATCTGCGAGCAATCTTCTCTCTGCAACTTTCAACTGGGAATTTATCTCCGAAAATTGAATATGCTTTCTTATAATCTCCAAGAACGCTTCCTAATTTATCAGCGGTCTTAATTTCCTTAAGAGATCCTGCTTTCTTCATATTAACTAATGTCTTAGATCTTTCTGCAATACTCATTTGATCCCATTGTGTCTCAGACACCCCAAAGCCTGCTAATTGCTTAGTAAACTTGTTTCTCATTCTCTGACATGTTGGGCAAGCATTTGCATCGCTTTTTGGAGTATATGACCATTGAGCATATACATACTTGGGATTCTTTTTATCAGCAATAAAGCTAACTTTATATTTTGTTCCTGTAGAAAGACATACGTATTCGCTTCCGCCAAGATGTAAAGTATTATCTGTTCCTGTTAATGGACTAATTGATCCAAGTTTTACGCTATCTTTAGAAGCATAGCTTTGTAACATAGTATTATTCAGACCATATCCGCCTTCGGAAACTGACTTAGTTGCATTTTTGCTACCGGAAGTAGCCTTAATCTTATAAATCATTTTTGCAATTTTTTGCAATGATTCTGGTGAAAGACGAGTCATAGCGGCAACAGGAACCTCTGGTCCTGGTGCTCCCATTCCGCCAGCAGCTGGAGGCATAGCCTCTTCGCCTGGCATCTCGAATCCTTCTCCTTCAGTTAAGCCATCTCCTTCTTCCTCGCCATCTTCCTGATCTTCACCAAGAAGTCCGCTCCATTTAGATACTTCCAATGTAACCTTAAATTTAAATTGGGATCCGCAATTGGAGCAATGACCCTCTCCGCTTACGATATCAACATCTTCGCTACCGCAAACTGGACAGATAGAACCTGGTGGTTTTGGCTGCATATCTCCTAATTCTTCTTCTCCTGCCAACTCTTCATCTCCACCGCTTATTGATTCCATTCCTGCATCTGCCATAGGAGGCTGAGGTAAAGTAGCTCCTGCTCCTGGTGCTTGAGAAGCTCCGCCCTGTCCACCCATTTCTCCACCCATCATCTGTGCTTGTTTCTTAATACCATTTCTTTTTGAAGCCATTGGAGATAACGAACCTGGCATTGCTGGCTTTGTTTGACCCATTCCAGTATCACCCATACCTGCACCGCCCGAGCCAATGCCTGGCATTGCTGGTTTGCCCATACCCATGCCACAATCATTATCCTCTTCCATGCCTTCATCGCCAAGATTGTCGCCATAGTCGTCCATGTCATCCATGTCATCCATTTCATCAGATACTAGATCATCTGCCAAAATATCGTCATCGTCGTGGCCGTTACTGTCCATAACATTATTATCTTCTAATAGTTCATCAACTTCTGGCTCTTTATTACCAAGCATAGAAGCATCGCCTGCATCAATTGTTACCGAGCCAGTAGCTGGATCAAACTTAATACTTAAAAGTGTTAAGTCTTTTCCGCCTAATTCTGGACCTATTTGAGCAATTGCAAATCTCTTAGCAGCAGAAACAAAAGCCTTTTTGCCCTCGCCCTTAGCCATTGCCTTAACTTCTTTCAATGTAGCTTCAATTCTCCAAAGGCCATCCTTTGGACGATCAAGCGTTGCTAACGAACTGTCAATAGATGAAAATTTATCAAAAACAGTCTCAATATTAGCTTTCTTAGAAGCTATCTTTGTTTGTACTCTATTTTCTACCTTTGCCATCGCTTCTTTCTTAGAAAGAATATAGCTAATGGTATCAATAATATCTTCTGACTTAATTCCTGACTTGGCATTATTTGCGATTGAAATAATCAAAGCATCTACTGACTCTGGTGTGTCCAGACTCTTAGATGCTTTCTTGCTAAAATAATTAACATTGTTAATTAAATTATGAATATCTTCATTTTTTCTTGGAAGAGAATTAACAACCGATAAGAAAGCTACTTTATTCTTCAATGCAGAATCATTCATACAAGATGAAACAACTTTAGATAAATCATTTGGAGACTTGTTGAACAATGCGATTGCATCAGAGATAGACTCTACAGCGACCTTAGTGATGGCATCTACATAATTTTTGCTTGCCCATCTTTTAACGCCGGAATCTTGCTTTTTCAATTGATCTTCAGTTGTTGTTTCATAAGGTCCAACAAAAGAATGACTGCTTAATAGATCTTTTATTTGAGACTCTGTAATTCTAGAATCCCAATCATCAGACAAATCAGCAGAAACTAATCTGCTCATATCTGTCCATTGCTTTTCAGTAATAACTTCTGGCCAGTCGTTGGTTCTAACAACATGTCCACTGGATATAGTACTCATCTGATCTTCAGTTATGGTTTCGTAAGTTCCAAGTCTCTTCTGAGGACTATCGGAAGTTGTATCATTACTCTTATCATCACTTCTTCCGATCTGATCCTTTGATTCAGTTGTCTGCTCGTAAGTATCACCCCATCTTGGATGGAGCGTTGGAGGACTACTTTTTAATTGTTTTTCAGTAATAACTTCTCTTTGAGCGGGACTGTCTGAATCCGCTGGGCCAATAGCGGCAGTTTTGTTTTGATTATCTGACATGTTAGTTGTAGACTCCTTCGAAATATTTAGAATTCTTTGAACAGCTTCAAAAGGATTAGATTTGATTAAATCCTGAAGCTCAGGGGAAAACTGTGAAACATGGGCTATTTTCAAAATCTTATCGCCCTGTGCCAGAGTTACATGCTCTTTATCTAAAGATACGTTTAGAGAAGAAACATCCTCTGAATCATCCCATATATGAATTATGCTATCTGACACAGTAGTTCTCCTTGCGGACTTTGATACTTTATTCTGAAGATTATATATCTTGCTTAGTAAGTTAGAAGATATACGAATAAAATCCTTCTTTTTATTTACAACAGTAGTGCTAGCTGGTTTTGTTATTGAACCAATACCGCCACCTAAATCTGTTTGTATCGCATTAGGTGTCTTAGTCGTATGACTTTGCATTGTTTGTCCACTAGGAGCCGAAGATGCTTGTTGAGGCTGTGCATTTCCTGACTGTATACTTGGAAAAGATACATCCCCTACATTAGAAGCTGTAGATATAGGAGGAGATGGTAATTGACCATATCCTACTTCTATAAGCTCATCAGTAGTTCCCTGTAAATCTGACATTAATTTAACAAGCTCGCTAACAAATTCCATATCTACTTGATCTTTTTGAGCTAGCATACTTCTTGCTACTTTCTCAATTTGATCCATAGCCTGCTTTAATGATACTATCTCATTTTGTCCGGCATTTTTAACTGATTTTGGATTATTTTCATATTTGGAAGATAACTTTGTTACACTTGCTCTAAGACTTGCAACCTTCTTATTAAGCTCTGGCTCATTAAGAATACATTCGACTCCGCAAGTATGACATGCTGGATTAACGACAAATGAATTCTCAATAAACTTTAATCCGTAATTATATTCAAATACTTGCTGATTATCATGCTTTAGAGAACTAGCTTCTTTTTTAGTGCAAGAACAAATAGGGCATTTTTCATCTACTTGAACTTTGCTTTCATGATATTTACATTTGCAAGAAGTAGATAACTTTCTTGTCTTTTGATTTTTAATATGTGTACAATATTCATCAGCTGTGTGAGCCTTATTATGACATATTGAACAGACAGAGTGATCAACAGAGCATCCCATCGATGTTCCTTTAACATAACCCTCTTCTACGCCTCTGGCTAATTTGGGATATGCTACCTTATCAACCCTAGCTACAATAAAAATACCTTTTAATTCCTTATCGTACCACGAGTGAACACACTCTCCTCTTGACTTTTCAATATCATCATTTTGATGATTTGTAAAGATAGGAACACCAACAAACGTCTGAGCTGACTTCTCTAATTCATCAGCGGAGAAATAATCTCCATTGTCATTTGTCTCATCTTCTTTAATTGCAAAAATTTTAATAAACAAGTTATCTGGGTGCTTAGTTACAGCAGCCTCGATATCGAAACCTCCTAGATCTTGTTCCTTTGATTTCTCAATAGAAGCTGTTTTAACCATTGCTGGCATATTATAAATATCCCAACCTGGGTTATTCAATGCTTCAATTTTATAATTTTGTAATTGAGCTATTTTTTTAAAAGCCATTAAAATCCTCGTATATTAGTAAAAAATTTTATACAACGTTAATATACTACATTATATATATTGTAGTAATTAACCTTTATCTTTAAGACGCATATTTATTAATTTGTTATAATAATTCTGCATCAATTCGTGATGTTTTTATAAAATTATAGCTAGATCCTTTTACGTGTCTTGGAATATCTAATGGTTCAAGTTGTGCCATTATATAGTTAGGACTTCCCTTTGGAAAAGGAACACCCCACTTTTCACCGCAATGACTTAATGCACTATGCATTGATCCAAAGTATTCTCCATATGGCGCATAGTGATGTTTTTGATCTTTATTTTTGGGAAGTTTTTTAATTCCGGCAAAAAACATTTTCTTACCGTTTTTCGTAATAGCTGGGCCAACAACAACAAAGTAATTACTATTTGTTGTATAGTCATGTCCTTCCCATCTAAAATATCCACCAGGTCCAAGCATCGAGTCGAAACGTATCTTTAAGTCATCAGATTTTTCCTGATAAGCTTCTTTCCAATTGATACCTCTATCTTTAATTCGATGAGGACCAGCGTATTTTTTTAAATTAAATTTCATATTATTTATGACTTATAATAAGACGATACCCCATACCATTATCTAATTCATCTCTGGTAACATGAAATTCCTCTAAATTATCTTCAACAAATGAAGAAACAGATGCATTTTTTGTAATAATATTCTCAGATTCAGCCTTTTTTCTAGTTCTAGCAGCTTCTGCTATATTTTTAGAAACTATATCTCTAATAACATCCATATGCTCATTTATAGCTTGCTCACTAAATCTTAAAACTCTCCATCCTACATTTGCCAATATCTGATCTCTTTGCTTATCTCTTGCTTTTAAATCTGCTCTCTCATGCCATATAGCACCATCTGTTTCTATTCCAACTCCTATTTTTGGATATGCAAAATCTAAAAGAAATGGCTGAGGATGTCCAGGCATCTTAATTTCGTATTGACCAAACATAGTATATGGAATATCCATAGTCTCAAGCATTTTCTTCATCTTTTGTTCTAGCTTTGTAAGCTTGAATATCCTAGGAGCAGGTGCTTCAACTTCATCCTTGGATGATTTACCTTTTTTCATAACCTTTGGAGGAGGTCCGGACTCTCCTGGATTCATACCAATTCCAGCAGCAGCTCCCATTCCTGGAGCTCCACCTGGTGCTCCGCCTGCTCCCATATCTCCTCCTGGAGGAGCGCCGCCTGCTTCTGGACCTGGTGGGGGAGGCATTCCTGGATCTCCACCCATAGGGCCTCCCGGAGGTGGTCCACCACCTGGTCCGCCACCCATAGGAGCTCCTGCTCCGCCTCCTGGACCTCCTGGCATAGCTTGTCCAGTAGCAGAAGTAACCATTGTTTCCTCTCTACGTCTTTCAATTTCAACATCGTAATCAAGATTCATTTCTTCAAGTACCGTCTGTAGAGATACCATACCCTTATCGTAACCCTGCATAAGAAGCTGTACCCAATTTGTTTTATCTCTGAGTCGCAAATCATTCCACTTGACGGTTGGATACATATAAACAGTTTTTCCAAGATTTGCCGATCTTTCCTCGTCAACAAATCCCTGCATCATAGCAATAGGTTTAAATATCTTATTTTCTACCCATTTAGAAAGCTTATTTCTCCAATTCTCAACTCTGCGAATCATAATCTCAACACCAACCTGTGCCGAATTATAGCCAGGCATTTCTCCGTTTAAAAGAGACTGGTTTAACATCAACCCATCTAGAATTTCTTTTCCTATTTCTTCCATCTCATTTGTAAGATTATGTATCTTGCCACTAGCTCCGAACCACTCGTACTCAAAAGCATGATGGGTAATAATAGATAAGTTAGGATCATTAACAACCGCTGCTAGCTGGTTTGCAACATCAGCCAAATCTTCCTCACTCGCAGGACGATCCTTATCTCCAACCTTAACAACTCTTACAGGAAGAATAAGTCTTTCTGCAACAATCCAGTTAGCTGTCATTAACTTTGTTTTATATGCAAGTATAGTAAATAACCTACGTAACATGGATGTCCCGTATACACCGTAGGCACTACCGTTATATTTCAGATGGCTTATACTTCTATTAGATAATGGAACTGGCTTTCCAGTTGAAACCATCTCTATCAATTCTCTAGGAAGTTTGTCATAAATCTTCTTAGGCTCTCTTCTTTGAACTAGCATTCTAAGTTCTTCATCAGGAACCATAGCTATAGATGGCTGGTCAGCCAAAACACTATCTTGAACTTCTATGTAATCAGGATTCATAAGTCTAATAGATTTAAAATATCCTCCAGGATGATTACATTTTGGATTTTTGCCTTCACATTCAGGACATCCTATTTCTAAAAATGGAAATACATCTCCAATAAGAAAATACTCATGACTTATATGACCAACCCAGTCTGCCAAATCTAGATCTTCTACAGCCTGCTCATAATACTCTAATATTTGTTTAGATTTACATTCTAATTTGAAACCATTCATCGGAAAACCAGCGTAAAAATCTACACCGGCGGCAACTTTTGGTTCATTTTCGTAATAGAATCTCGACCACTGATAGATCTCTCTCCTCTTAGATGCAATCTGCCAGTTTTGTGGCGTATGCATTGGAGAAAAGAACATGGGCTGTGTAAAAATACTATTTGCAGCCGAACCTGCAAACTGAGAATTTTTAGTTATAGGAGTAAAAGATACAGATGTCTTTGCGTAAGGTATATTTTTACCAGATATTGGCTTAACTGCATCTTTATTAAAAGCTCCAGAAGAGGCTGTTAATCTTTTTTTTCCCTTTTCAGAACTATCTCCTACTATCATTCTTATGGGCATAATTTATTCCTTATCCGTCTATAGCCAAAGATGTACAGGAATGACTAATTTCATCCTGATTTGGCCTACACTTACTATCGTCATTAGATTTTATTTTCCAATAATCCGGATCGTTAGGATCGGCCATATCCTTACTTGTTTGAAATTCTTTACCAACAAAATCATTAAGCTGAGGTAGTGGTTTTACTGGCTTTCCGTCCTTGTCTGTTAATGGATAGCCTTTTTTTCTGCCTCTAAATCTTCTTAACTGAGCATCACCAGGATTTATAACACCGACCTGTGCTATAGTAAACTTACCAGATCTGCTGTCATAGACAACTTCACTTGCAGTTATAGGCATATTCTGGTTTAGATATTCGTTATGTGGCTTTTGTACACCTGTAGCAGCAGGTTGTGTTGCCTTTTGCCCAATATCAACAACTTGACCATTACAATATGGGCATTTAGCGTCATTTTTACTACAATGTCTGCCGCATACTGCACATGCTTTTTGAGGAGATGTATCTTTTACTTCTTCTCCAGGTAAAGTCATAGAGAAAGGATCTTTAGGAGGCCTCCCGCCGCCTATTCCAGATCCTATTTGAGATTCTTTTAGTTCACTTTTTTTTTTATCCAAAGATGCTATCTTCTTTAAATTAAAACCAGAAGATGCAACCATTGGACTTGTTGATACAGTATTAGAATTTTCGTCTCCTAAATAAGATCTTATTTCCATACTTAGAGTTTCCATATCAAATTTTACAATACTATCTATATGTTTCAAAAGATAATTATACAACTTACCAAATTCGGCAAGGCTTAAAGATTGAGTATTTGGATGATCACCTAGGGCATCCCACAGTAATTGCCCCTTGCTACTTTGCCCCTTGCTACTACTATTGGCTAATTTTTTTATTCCCTGCCATTTAGCAGAAGATGAGCGAAGTGAAGCAACTTTCATTTCTGAAAATTCCGACTTACTCCAATCTTCTGTCTTTCCGCCTTCTTTATTCTTTTTTCTAGCATCTTCCAGTCTAGCTTCTGTAGACCCAAATTCTGGAAGATATGGGCGACGACGTTGACCTGGCTTTAATTGATAATTATTAGCTTCTGGAATATTTTTATCAACTTCAAATCTTTTTTCTAAATACCCACCAACCCAGTTGCCCTCTTTATCTCTGTATGGACGACTATATTTGTCCATAACATTTCCTCTCCACATTGCTTCCCAATCTATATTCCAAACACCATCAATATCTTGACCAAATCCCTTATTTCTCTCAACGATATGCCAATCAGAAACAGGTTGTCCTCTTAAAAAAGGATCAGGTCTAGGGTTGCCTGGTCCCCATAGGAGCATATTATCAACTGTCTTGTGCTGTGCTATCTTCTTTTGATTATAGGAAGCCTTTTTTTGATTGATTTTTTTAGATACATATTCTTCCGCAAGCTTCTTAATATGATTAGCTGTTTTTTCTAAACATGACATAATATTAGAAAATCTATCTGGAGATGTTTTTTCTGTAACTATAGTTTGCTGTCCATCAGGATTAGCAGCTTTCATACTTTCAGGAATAAAATCATAAACTATATTTGCTGCATCTAGTAATACTTCCTCTCCGACTTCCTTAATAGCTGCTTTAGAAAAGAAATTTTCAAGAGCCATTTTAATGTTATCTAAATTATCATCTCCTGCATCATTAAAAAACATATGTCTTATTTCTTCCTGATCTCCCATATTGCTAACCAAGAACTCTTTTAATTCTACATGACTTTTAAATTTAGGATTATTTTCATGTGGCATTTCTGGTTCTTGCATTTGTCCAACCTCATGAAAGTCTCCCATATTCTGGTCCATAGGACTAACAGGGCTAAATTGAGCCTTTTTAAAATTAAAAGACTTTCTTGAAGAAACCGTACTTAAATCTTTTTGAACATTTTGCATGTTAATTAATCCTTGTTCGACCTTCTTTTGATCTTCTAAAATCTGCTCATTTGATTTAATACCCTGATTATGTTGTTCAGTTAATGCCGGTAAAGCCGTAGCGAATTGAGATTGACTATTTGGATCGTTAGGATCAAATTCTATTCCAGCGGCATCTGCCAAATCTTTTGGAGACATAGGATTGGTCTTAACAGCCTGACCTAGATCGGTCATTGGTTGCCTAAGCTTTGTAGGTAAATTATATTGTTGTGCTGACTTACTTGGCATTACTCTTCCTTTTTAATAAGAGAATCGAATAAATTATTCATAATTCCCTTAGTGCTTGTAACTCTACCTTTATATACGCTCTCATTAACCTTCATGTTATTTCTTTTATTTTCTGAAGATTTTTCACCATCTGTCTTATGTTCATTTGCAAAAGTTTCAAATGACTTAGTATCAAATATACTCATATTTCTTTTAGGTGCATGATAGGAACCTTGTACTTCCGTTTCTCCGCCTCCTGTATGAGTTACAGTTGATGCTTTTCTAGTATCTACATCTTCCAGTCCCTTGTAGACATGATTTCTTCTATCATTTTCTAAGTCTTTCAATACACTCTGTCTACTCTCTTTATTTTCTGCAATCTTCTCTCCAGTTGTATCAGCAAACGAATTAGATAATCTCTCAACCTTTCCTGAATCCCAAATACTATTCTTGGATGTTTCTTCCCTATGAGTAGGTGTAGCAGAATCCATGTCTGTTCCAGAACCTGCTCTCATGATAGATTTTCCAGTTAACAAAGGATTGCTTTCTAGCTTTCTACTTGCATGAGTTACTGGCTTGGATGCCATAGCCTCATTAATCGGTTCAGACTTCTTTACTTCTGCTTTTACTTCTGTCTTATTAAGAAAGTTAATAACATTCTGCTTATCCATACCATAAGGATTGTGTCCATTGGCATATAGTGTTCCAGATGTTTGCTTAGCTATTCTCGTAGGTTCTACTGGGCGAGTTTGTCTCTTATCCTCAGCAGCCTTAATTTCCATACCTAGAGCTTTATAGTCAACTTCTAAGGATGGAATTGATTTTGATTTTCCGATTGGTTGAAGCATTTTTTAGTTTCCGTATGCTAGGTCTAGTATATCTTTCTTACCGCTATTCTTTTCCATTTCCGCGAAAAAGTCTATCTTTCCTGTTTTGATTAATTCTCTCATTGATAATGCAGAAGATTTCAAAGACGGAGAAGCTTCTTTGCCTCCGGTACTTGATGAGGATGGTTTTCCGTAAACCTTATCAAGAACGCCTCCGTCTGTTCCATCTTGCATTTGCTGCATTTTATCATTAGCGCCCATTCTGGATAGATTCAAAACCAGTTTTAGATCGCTCTTGCTATAACCTTCATAATGAAGTCCATGCGATTTTTCTATACCTCTAACAAATTCTATAACCTTAGCAGATGGTAATGATGCATCAGGACTATTATAAACCTGATTTGGCAAAGTTATGGTAACTTGTGCCCCTCCATCATTTCCGCCCTTTTCAGAATATAGCTTGTCTTTATAGTCTCGTAATTTTCTAAATGGATATCCTATGGATACAAGAAACTCAATTATATCTTTGGTAAGACTTGGTTCTGATCCTGAGCCAGAGTTTAACCTTCCCTCGCTCTCGATATCATTTATGGCATTTGGATCCACAGAAGGGTCTTCGTCGGCCACCGACTGACCGACATCGCCCTCCTCTTGTCCTATCTGAGATGGATCTATTTCTACTTCAGGATTTTGTGACGCAGGATCAGCTTCTATGCCTAGATTTGCCTGAGCCGCAGGGTCAGGATTCTGCATCTGAGCAACCATCATGCGCCTTTTACCAACAGGAACAAGGCTCATTTAAGATCTCCAATTAGATTACTAAATTACTTATCTGAATTATTTATCTGAAAGCATAGCGTCAACATACTCTGCTGGATAAAGATTTTTCCAGTATTCAGCAAGCCATTTTTTGCTCTTATTATTTAAGTTAGCAATACGAATGAATTTGCCTTCAGAACTTGCTGAGCAATCTTTCTTTTCATTGCACTTCTCGCAATTATCTTTGTCACAATCGCATTCTGCTTCTGCCTTCTTTGTAGAAGCCTTAGCATTAGCTTTCTTTTGATCGCCATCGCCCTCTCTGTGCTTACCAGCATCTGGATCATTAGTATTCTTGCCTTCCCATTCTGGTTGCCCAGTTGAAGGACATTCATCCTTGCATTTATCACCCTTGTCTGCTGATGCTTTCTTTTTATCGCCACCCTTGTGAGGCTTAGGAGTGGATTCGCCTTCTTGATGCAAAGGCTCAACATCCAATTGTCCAGATGAAACACCTTCTTCATCCTTAACAGCATTACCCTTACCAGATGCCTCTACTTCTTTCTTATCTTCTTTCTTATCTTCTTTCTTATCTTCTTTCTTGTCTTCTTTCTTATCTTCTTTCTTATCTTCTTTCTTGTCTTCTTCCTTGTCTTCTTCCTTGGATCCAAAAGGCTTAGCTTTTTTATCGCCAAAATTACCAAGATTTGCTGTCTTGACTTGTTTAGATGCAGAAGCTAATTTTGTTTCTTTCTTGGAAACAAAGTCTCTGATAAGGTCATCAAACGATTTACCCTTACCTGTGTTAATTCTGTCGGTAACAAACTTCATAATTATTTCTCCATAAAGTGCAGATAGGACATTATCTGTTGTATACTATTATTGTAAAGGTTTTATCAAAAACCCTTTTTTTTGATCGTATTTAAATAAGAATTTACTTTCTTAATATCATATATACTAGATGCAGCCTTCGGTGTTTGTACTGTTGTATTATCTGGATTATGCTGAGATTGAGGACTATTTAACATACTCAATGCTCCATTTGCCAATCCTGTATAATAATTACTAAGACCTCTAGATGGACCATATTTAATTAATAAATTTAAGAAAGAAATTGCCTTTTGTAAATTTTTCTGATCTACCGCTGATGGAGATGATGATGTCCATTGCTGAGATGTTTGTGCAGCCTTATTAGTATTTTTACATTTTTGCAAGAAAGATACCAATTGCTCTTTATTACTAAAATTTACTTTCCCCAAAACACCAATCATATCGTCAATAGTAATTCCTGATTTATTAGAAATGTCATTAACAAGTTTTACAATTATTTCAGAAATTGCAGCATTATATCCCTGCTGTCCTAATTGCTTATTAGCATCATATCCTATTTCACGATTTAAAAGAACCTTACTTCCATCTGAATCGATCTTGGAAACAGAGTATCCAAAATTTGTAAAATCTCTTAAAAGCTCTGGGCTTTCTATTATATTAATTTTATTTTTACTTATAAGATCATTAATAATACCTGTAGGATTCTGAACTACGACATCATATACATCTTCTAATCCAAATTTTTTAGAATCTGCTGTTACAGGCTTATACTGGTTAGATCTTCCTTTTTCTATAAAGTATTTTCCACTACCATTTAAAGCTTTTACTAATATATCTGCAAGCCAAGGCTCTGAAAGATATATCTTAATAGCATTAAATCCCCATGTTCTGTTTTCTCTTTGAAGATCGTGATCAACAACTTTATTTATAGAATTTTTATCACCAACATACTTATCACCCATTATTCCTGTTCTGTTTCCAGGTTCTCCCCATTCTAAATCATTTTGATTTTGCAACGGCTGATTACCCTTATTATTAGCAGGATTAAGAGTGTCTACTTTGTTTTTTCCGAACATTCCCTTAAATTTATCCCATAATCCTGCAACTTTTGGATTTCCAAACAAGGCATCCTTTATAACTTCCTCATTAGCTGCAACTATATCACTAGCATTGTCATCAAATCCAGCAGATTTTAAGTCTGATATAATAGACATTAATTTTTTCGTTACATCTATAACACTATTATCTAATCTACTAGATCCTGCCTTTATAGTATTTATTACAGATTCCCCGTAGCCTTCTCCCTCTTTCATTCTGGAAGCTACACTTTTTAAGAAAAAGTCTTGTTCTCTATCAAGTATATTTTTAGAAATTTTTATACTCTTCAAATTATCATCAGCGTACTTATTCCAAGATGCGTCATCGTTATTAATTGATTCTAAATATTCCTTATGACAATCGAACCATGCATCATGTCCTGATTTTTTATCAGCCCTCTTGTGTCTGTAGCAATTCTCCCAACATCTTTTATTTCTTATCCAGTATCCTTGTACGCCAAGATACTGAGCCTTTTTGATTTTCAAGATATCGGACATAGCGATAGTTATATTGCTAGAAATCTTTTGCAAGCCACTAGACTCCATTTTACCAGCTACTTTATCTAATATCCCTATTGCTTTTAGCATTTTTTAATCCTTAAATTAATTCTGAACTACAAACTTTCTATTGAATTTTTCACCAATGAATTGATGATGCATTATATTACCTACTATAAAAGCTCTAATATCTCCTACATTTTTATCAAAAGTAACTAATATTTTATTACCAGTTGTTCTTGCATAAAATTCCCCATGAGGCTCAACATCCCTAACCAGGTCTCTTCCTTTATCTGTTATATAATAAATTCTAATACTTTCATCGTTATTTTCAGCCCATTTAATAGCCTCTGTTGTGGATGAAAATTCCGGATATTCGTCCTCGTTTGGCTCAATAGCCTCTAATTCTTGGATTTCTTCTTCAATCTCATCAGATCCGTCCTGTGGAATCTGATCTCCTATTAAAGACTGTTCTTCATTTTCATCAAATGAATCTTCTAAGTATTTTCCTATATTTTCTTCTGTAAGAACTGGTAAATTCTGACCATCTTGAGGAATTTGTTGAATAGTTTTTACTTCATCTCCGGATTTAGGTTCTATTCTATCAGGAACAATATTAGGATCATTTTCCTTTTTGAGACTATTCATATAATGTCCAAATTGTGCAGTTTTTATATTCTTATCGAATACAACTACTCCAGATTCATATGTTAGCTTATCTAAATTAACCTTGCATCCTGGCTTAATACCGTTAGATTCAAACCATCCCAGATTAGCTTCTATAGCCATAAGACATTTTTTACTACTTGAAACAGATTTCATAGAATTAGTATTTATATGAGAAATATTAGATATAACGCCATCATTATCTACAAAAGCTATATCTAATGGTATTAATGTATTTCTTCCCCAAAAGCTAAGTACATCTGGTTTTTTAAATAGAAACGCCATACCAGAATCGGGGCCAAGACTTGTTCTAAACATCAAGCCTTCCTCTTGCTTATACCTTGTATCTGCTATTTCAACATGTAGCATTTTGTATTCTTAAACCTTTCTGTCGAAAGCATATTAAATCAAATTGTAATGAAACCCATTTCTATCAAGATCGTATGATACATCTTCAATTTCTTCTTTTGGAACAGATATAATTACTCCATCAGAGGATATACTAGATATTTCAGATTCTGAATTATTATACCTTGTATATATCTTATACCACTCTTTTACTGAATTACTATCTATATTAACTTTTTTCTGTATCTCAAAATCGTCTTCTATAACAGGAAGAAATCTTAAAACTGGCTTTCTATTTACTTCTTTTTCATCATTATTTTCAAGTCTATGTCTCATGACCATTTTTCCACCACGATATTTTTGCATTTTTTTTCTCAGACTATCGTACCATAGAATATCTTTTGATATATTTGTCTTATCTTTAGAATTTATTTTCTTAAAGTATATAAGTATATCTTTCTTCATTTTTTATTCTCATATCTATCCCACCAAGATGCAACTTTGTTTTTTGCGGTTCTAGTAACAGGTGTATTTGTATTAGCTAATGATTCTGAATATGTTGTATTTTTATCTTCAAAAGAGGATGAATTATCACCAAGTATCATTATCTTAATAGCAGACTCTCCTTTTGATGTTATTTCTATATCATTTCCTATTCGCCTTATAAATCCAGCTTTTTGCATATCGTTAATGTCTTCATGAGATATGGTTACTGGTCTTTTATATATATTATCTCTTATTTTATTTTTCTCATTATTCCAAATAGAAAACAAGCCATTAGCTGCTTTATCATTTGAATCACTTCTTGATTTTAAAGAATTAAGCAATGATGGCATCATTTGAATCAATGAGTCTATAAGTGATTGGCTAATTTTTTTCATAATATTATCTCCCATCTAAAACATATCTTTGGTAATAAGGGTCTTCATCTTTGCGATCATACCAGCTAAAACACTCGTTTTTTAATTCTCTCCAGTAATGTCCCTCGCCAACAGAGCCGTCATTGTTATATGACTCAAATCCTTTTCTGTATCTTTGCTGTCTTCTAATATCTCTATCTTTTCCTCTTGTTTCTGCATCTACGTCATCCCAGGAAAAAACTCTTTCCAACATGGGAAGATCTAGATTTGACCAAGGACCAGATGCTCCAGAAGCCAATTTTCTATTTGCATTTTTTAGAGATTTTAGCATATTTTTTATATAACACAACCTATCAGTCACTCTAAATATCCAATCTATAGATATCTTATAGTCAGGTATAGCACTTATTTGTTTATAATTATACTCTATTATATCGCAATTCAATGCTTTTTGTAAACATATCTTTAAAGAAGATTTATCAAGAGACTCAAACATCTCTAAAAATCTTGCCATATCTTTTAATGAAAATATAAATAATTCTACTTCGGAATTGCTTGATACATTCGGATACTTTTCTCTTGCAAAAAGTATATCCACAACTTCTCTCCATAACATTTTTAATATATCAACGTTATGAGACATGTCTTTTTCTAAATCTATAAATAAGTATTTGTCTAGATTTTTCCTGACGTTATCTACTTCAATTACATTATTACCTATAACATTTATACCATGATATAGTAATTCTTTTTTCAATATGTCATATGAGCCATGGTCCATGATCCATTAATACAATAGATTCCTATAAAAATCATTCTTTTAAACTTCACTATTATTTCTAGCTATTCTTTTATCAGGATGAACTGCAAGTTTTTTCAAATGCTGTTCTGAATCTACAAATGTAACATCGTCAGACGATGGCCTTGGAATATTAATAGTTGGGCCTAAATTTGGAGTAATGCTTTCCCTGACTTCTCCAACGGGACGAATAGATTTTCCAGTCTTGATAGTCCTGGCAGACTTAGAAGCACTTGAAGGTCTTCCTCTTTTTTTAGATAATATTTCAGATGGCTCGTATATATCTAAAAAATCTATCTCTCCAACTTGAATCTCTTCACTTTCTGATTTTGGAATATGTCCTGAAGTCTTTGCTATGACTTTATTCTTACTATCTTTTTTACTTATTGATTTTTGCTTCTCAGCATTCCATGATGACATTTTTGTTTTTACATCTTTTGGTCTATATACTTCTTTTTTTACATGTTTTTTTATAGGCTTCTTTTTTACCTTTTCTACCTTTTCTACCTCTACTGCTTCTTCTGAATACAGCCATCCTCTATTTATAGAAGCTTGAACAACTCCTGTTAGGAATTTATCCTCTCCTATATATTTAACTTCATCTTTTAGAAATGATAAATCCTCTCCTATTGTCAAAGCCTTGCCTGTTATATTTTTTACTTTATAGTTTTTAGATGGAGACCATGCAGATGCTAAAGACTTATCCTTTAACTCTAAAAGTCCCATTCTTAAAGCAACTTGTATATCAGAAGAATAGTATGAAACTCTATCTAGTGATACTTCATATCCTGCCTTGATAGGATATCCTATGGATGCAAGAACCAGCTCTCCCTTAAAACTACTTTTAACCTTGACAATAATCATCTATAAGCTCCTCTTTGGTTTTTCCCGACAAAACTGAACGGGCTATTTAACTTATTATCGTCATATATTCCAACTTGCCTTGACCTATTTAATCCTGCCTCTTGCGATCCTGAATCTAAATCGTCTCCAGAACTCCTATTTATTCTATTTGCAGCACTTAATGGATCTATGGGATCAGTAAATACATCGCTAACAGATAAAGACGGACCATTACCATAGCCAGCAGGAGGAGGATCGTCTATCATAGTTGCAGTAGAACCTGGTATTTCTTTTTTATTCTCTCTGTCCTTTTCATCCGTAGATAGCCCATCCCTGTTTCTTCCTCCAAATCCGCTTGGATTCGTATCTTCGCTACCTGGAGTCGTTAATTTCCAGGGTTTTTCCGATCCTGGCCTGCTTGTCTCCAATCTATAAGGATCATCATTATTATGACGATCATTCATAATTGGATTATTCTTTAATGCTATTTTAAATAAATAGTTATTACATGCAGTGCATCCTTGACGAGCAGTCTTATAACTGCTAATCATTCCGCACTTTTTGCATATAAAATCACATGAACTTGAATATTTATTAATATTAAATTTCATATTTCACTATTAGCATTCTGATAATATCTTTGCTTTTCTGCTATTTATATCAACTACCATTTGACTTTCTGTATATGTCAATCCTCTGCCTTCAGAGGCAGCTTTGGCAAAAAGATGAAAAAGCATAGCATCTGCTTCTTTTATAGTTTCTTTTGCGGAAGACATAGGTTTTATATTATCTTCTTTTTTCATAGCATCTGCATTCTTGTTATGATCTGTATGAATTGGTTGCGTTTCGGAAAGTCCCTCAAATCTATCTTTATTATTTGCTAATTGACTATTTTGAGAATTACCAACTATCTTGGTTTTTTCCCCAATCATTTGCTCACCAGGATTTTTATTTTGAAAAGCCTTGCCTGATTTATTCTTCTTAGCAAAAGCATTATTTCTCACTTGCTCGTATGCTTCTGCAAGAAGATCAAGTGGCTTAACAGTAGTCTTATTTGTTTTGTCTATTCTTCTATCTAAAAATAGCTTTTCATTATCATTTAATGACTTTTCTGTATTTCCACTATTTATTTTCTTAGCCCTTGCATTTTCCATTTGCTTTTCAAATGGGATAAGATTGTCTGCGTTTTTGTGACCCTTTTCCTTTAATTGATAGTCAGTACTACCAGGATTGGATTCGGCATGTAAGCCATGATAGCTATTGCTCTCTCTTAGCTGTGCCTCGTAAGATTTTACTTCTGATTGTTTCGATGATATTTTTGATAAGTTAAAAGCCATGAATATTTTCCTTTTGTTACTATTATCTTTTATATTGTGGCCAGGAATTCCTCTTTTCTAAATTCCTGCTAACGGATCCTCCGCTTCCAACGCCATAAACGCCACCTTGCATATTCTTCCATGCAATGTTATTTGAATTAAAAGACCCATGAGATCCATGAGATCCAGTATTGACTAACTTAGATCTTGGAAGTCTTATATTCTCTTGAGACATAATCATATAAGAAGCAGCAGCCACGCAATCTAATATATCGTCAGTATGGCATCCATCTCCTTCTTGATTTGGATATATCTTAAATCCTGTTCCTGTATACTTTCTCTGTAAAGAAAGCATTTCATCTCTTAATAATTGATGATAAGGTATTTTGATTCTTCTTGAGTTAACAAGATTTTCTAATTCTGTGTAAATTGCCATTTCATAATGCTGATTAAATCTGGTAAGTTTAGCAGGTATACCATGTTTTTTCAATTTCATTATACTTGCGGCAGATTGCCACTGGTCGTATGTAACACATGATAAATGGAATCTTCTTCTCAACTGTATCATGTATTCATCAACTTCATTAGGATCTATAGGTCTATCTACATGTGGAGACCATATTTTAATATGATCTACAATTATTATAAAATCAGACTTATTATCTTCCCTATTCATAACAAGCTCTTTATGTAATACAACAAGAGCATAATTATGACTATTAGTTGCCGGATCTAGGTGGGCAAAGTATATCTTGCCAGGCTCTCCTATAAGTCTATTTTCTGTATATTTATGATTCTTAAAACAATCTTCAATTGCATCTCTAAGAAAGAAAGTTTCGCCTGCTGTACCTGAAAATTCTGCTCCAAACTCCATCATGAAGTTTTCCTCACTCATATCGGAGTTAGTTTCTTTAAGAGACTCTCTTGTAACTAGATGATTAACATCCCATGTTGGTAATCTGCATGATAATCTGTCCTCTGTATTAGCAGCACCTATGAACAGGTCGTATAGCTTTCCCTCTTTTCCTCTAGGGGATGATATGCTTACAATCTTACTATCAAATATAATTCTATATTCCTGTTTGCCATCCTCATCTAGTTTTAGATTTCCTTCTTCGTCTGTTTTTGGAATTCTTCTAAAATATGTTGTTAATGCAGGCTGTAAAGCTGTATATATTCTATCACCGGATGACGAGCCGCCTGTATTTTTATAAGTAGCAACTTCATCCAATAGTAATGCAAATACGCCCTTACCAAGAAGAGAATCAGAATTTGAGTGACCTACTTCTATACATACTGACCCTTTTTTAAGAGGTAAGCCTTTTTCTGAAAAATGCTCATTAAGAGTTTTATCCTGTGGTGTAAGAAGATAAATAGCTTCTGCCTCAATACCATCTGATATATATTTATCTTTAAAATAAGGACTATATAATACTTTCTGCCTAATTTCATTAAAAGCAATTCTAGCTTGAGGTTTTGAATTGGCGACTGTTAGAATTGATATGGGAACAGCGGAACCTATATTGTAATATCTATAAGGATCTCCGCCAGGAAGTTCCAGTAGTTTCATAGCCTCATAGCAAGCTATAATTGAAGTTATAAAATCCTTGCCGCTTCTTCTTCCCCAAACTAAAACAAGTTCTCTAAAAACTTCCTTATTATCTAGTTTTTCTAGGACATTACCTCTATCATCATGGTCTGTAAGCTTAAGTTTTTTACATAATTCTATATCATCTTCTGTTATCTCTAGGTTCTCATTTCCTATAGACCCTCTGTAAAAAGCCTTTAATATGAGTTTCTGTGCTGGTCTTAAATAGATAGGATTAGGTCCATAACCTAATGATAGATATCTTTCACTTTCAACAAATGTCACTATATCTGGTATAAAATTAGATTCTCCGCCAGACAGGCTGTTTCTAATATTATCTAATAAATTATCGTATGTTTTTTTCTTCGCCATAGGTATAATACTGTAAATTTTATATAATTACTCTATATTTATAAAATAAATATCATATCCTGCGGAACTTGATATTGCAGCAAATTCTGGTGATACAAGTAAATTATTAGTTGACAAGTAATTATCAACCGATCCAAATCTTTTAACCACATGTTCTTGTAGAGCTTTTACAAATGAGACTATAACAGGATTCAAAACAACATGAGAGTCTACTAGTGTATCGTAGGTTCTTATTATTATATTAATAATCCATAATTTTAAGTTGTCATTATATTTAACATCATTATTTATAAAATTAGTAACCATACTTCTCAACGCAGAAGCTGCATCGCTAGTATAAAACTGCGATAATCCAATCCTATCAGATATGAACTTGTAATCAGAATTGCTTATCATGTAAATATTATATCGGAAATTTCCCTGTAATCATAAGTAGTTAATTGATCTATTTGTCTAAATCTAAAATAGTATATTCCAGATCTGGACAATTTCTGATCTATTTGAGATTTATATCTAATTCTTCTTCCTATAAAGGAAGAACGAACTCCATCTGGTTTTAATTCTGAAAATTCATTTTCATTCTCTTCAAAAGTCCATCCTGATAATGATTCTTGACTTTTTATATTAAATAAGATTGAACTGAAATCACTAGAATCTGATACATCCATTTCAAAATGATAAAATGCAAAAGATTCGGCATCGTTGGTAAGTTCAAATTCTAATTCCCAATATCCGTTAGCATATATATTATCAGATGTATATCTATTAATATTCTTATCAGCATCTTGTATTAATTCACTAAACTGTATATCTTTTTCATCCAAATAGTTGCTTGTACTCTGGAAAGTATTAGAAAAATTTGTAAACTTATTTCTTGATTCTATATATATTGCCAATGCCGATGATATATCGGAATACATAGAATTTATATATTGTAAAGAAGATTGATTATACATGTCAAGTGATTTTATTAGAAGATCTACTGCTACTGGTATATCTTGGCTTAAAATGACTCTATCTCTAATCTGCTCTATATATCCTTCTTTCTTTAACATATAAGATATAGATCTTGCTAGATTATTTGCTGCCAATCTTATACTTTCACTTTCTGATAGTTTATTATCATTAATTTTTATTTCCGCGGGAAAAGTAATATTTAATAACGGATCACCAAAGCATGCAATAGACCAATCGAAAAATGGCATACTAAACAACATAGCCTCTCCGATAGTTCCTCCTCTAATTAAAGTCTCGAAGAATGGTCTTGGTCTTAAAAAACCAAACATAGTTGGATTAGACATAGACCCGGCAAAACAGGCATATCCAGCTCTTAATGCTAATGTAGGCCATCTCCTGCTTGTTATATCTCTTATAGATGCCGCTCCATCAAAATCAGCATTGTATAAAAATACTCTAGATGCGGATGTTTCTCTGAAAAAAGAAAGAGATGCCCTGTCTGTAAACCATGACCAAACAAATGAATCATTTTCAACAAATGGTACAATAACATCCTCATATGGATCGATAAATGTAGTAATAAAAGAATTCAAATTTAATAACGGTAACGTTCTGTCTTGAAAATCTAATATCTCATTTTGATAATCTTCTGCACCTAAGCCATGTCTATCAGAATAAGGATCTAAATAAAATGTTCCATTAGGAAATCTTTGGATTCTAATCTTATCAGCTTTGTTAATCATACCTAAAGCTAATTCAACATTTGGAGCATCTATTCTAGAACATATTATAGATGTAGAAGTATCATTCTCGGAATATCTAGAAAAAACCCTTCTATCAAATAATGGGTTTCTAATCTTCCTACTATAAGAGTGATCATATCTCGATATACGAGATGTTGATGATATGATATTGCTACCATCAAGAAACCCACCTGGTATATTGTATCCAAGAACAACAGCCCATATACTATACCCTAAGCCTTCTAAGGTAGAAATGGCACTAGAAATTGGATTCTTTACTTCACTATTGAAATCTGATTCATTATTTAATATCTCCGTAGCAGAACATGGAATAGATATTTTCTGAGCAGCATTTAGCCCATGCTTAGACACATAAAGATCAGCTACAGATTCGCTATCTGCATCTCCACTTCTATACGTTATAATTATATTTGATTTAGTAATAGCCAAGAAAAAAACCTCCACTTGGAGGTTATTTCGATAATTATATGATTTTACCTACTTGTATTTTACAACCAGACATCTAATATCTTATAATATACTTAAAGTTGTTCTTTATAATTTTGTTCTAAAATACCTCTCTCCTTATCCAAGTCTCGAAACATAGAGGCTTCTGATGTAAATTTATCAGGATACCTAGCTTTTAACTTAGATATATTAGCAGTCATAACTTCATCGAAATTACAACCGCAATAATGCAATCCTAAAGCGATATACCATAACAAATCTCCAAATTCTTCTTTTATATTAACTATATCAAGTGGCTTACCATAAAATATGGTTTTCTTTATGGCATCCATAATCTCTCCAACTTCTGTCTCGCAACCCATAGCCGCATGAAGAAGATCTGGATCAATCTTATCTATATGATACTGAGAGCTTTTGCTTCTTAACATGTTAGATTGATAGTTATCTGATGTCATCCGTTCTGTCATAAAAATCTCCTTAAAAGTCGTCTTTTACGATACCTGTTGCATAGTCTGTAACTCTAGATTCGAAGAAGTTTTTATTCTTCTGTAAATCTATAACTTCACTCATCCAGGGGAAAGGATTAATATCTGAATTATATTTAAAATCCAATCCTAAAGATTCTAATCTTCTATTTGCAATATACTGAACATAATCAATAAACATAGGAGCATTTAGTCCTAATATCCCATTTGGCATAACGTCATAAGCATATAGTATTTCTAAATCTACAGCTTTTTTAATATGTTCTATTGTTTCTTTTTCGAAAGCAGGATTCCAAACAGAAGGATGTTCTTTCCTAATTGTATTAATTAAATTTACACCAAACTGTATATGAAGAGACTCATCTCTGAGAGTATACTGAATCTGCTCTGATATTCCTGGAAGTTTATTTTGTCTTCCAAAACTAAGAAGCATAGCAAAACCACTAAAAAACATAATGCCTTCACATATGATATAATATGATAAGAGATTTCTTACAAGCTCTCTTTTCCCCTCAACCGATGTAGTATTAAATTCTGGCCTAGATATATCAGATGTTATTCCCATAAGAAAATCATCTTTTGCTTTAATAGACGGAACTGTTTTATAAGCTTCGTAAATCTCAGATATATCTAAACTAAGACTATCGCAAATATAAACTATAGTATGATTATGAAGAAGTTCTTCATAATTCTGGCGACCTATATACTGTCTACATTCTGGATTAGTAACCCATCTGAATATAGATAGTAATAAATTATTAGCTACAAGACTTTCACTTCCTGCAAAAAAGCCTAAACATCTTTTAATAACCGTTCTCTCATCTTCGGTTAAATCTGTTTTAGATCTCCATTGCTCGATATCCCGATTCATTGGAACTTCTGTTGGAACCCAGTTGTTGGCAACTGCTTTAATATAAGTATCCCATGCCCAGTTGTAAATAACCGGACATATCTGGTTTACACCAGCGATATCGTCAGTAAGTAACCCTGCTTTTTTTTGAACTTTTTTAGACATTATTGGCAAGCCTCGCATATATCACCACGCTGTTTTGCTTCAAGTGAGCAAGCTTTAACTTCTGTGGTTTGTGATTCTGTTTTATCACCACTTAAATATCCATTAGAGACATTTGAAGATGTTGATTTTTCTATTTTACTGGCTGATTTAGCACGAAGGTAATATGTCGTTTTTAATCCTTTTTCCCATCCGTACATATAAATATCATTTAATATTTTTAAACTATCTGTATCTGCATATATATTAAGGCTTTGACCCTGATCTATCCAAACCTGCCTTGCAGCTGCACATTTTATTAATGAAAGAGGACTAATTCTAAAAGCAGTTTTATATCTTTTCTTAATATTTTCTGGTAAATTAAGCATCTCTATATCTCCATCTACTGCCTTTACAGCATCTGTGAGATCTTTTCCCCAAAGTCCGCTTTTCTTCATATCATTTACGAAAAAATCACTTATCATTGTAAATTCACCAGACAATGTGCTGTAAACGAACAATACTGAAAAATCAGGCTCAATACTCTGTGAACACCCTGCAATATAAGAAATCGTAGCAGTTGGCGCAATAGCTAGTGTATTGGAATTTCTCATACCATATTCTGAAATATGTTTTCTAACAATACTCCAATCTAATGTCTCTTTTATCTTATCATCACTTCCTCTGTAATTCATGACATCCTCATGAGTATCTTGAGGAAGTTTGCCAAGATTCCATAATGAACCATCGTATGTAGAGTATTTTCCCCTCTCCTTGGCTAAAATGCTTGAATTCAAAATAGCATGATATGATATAAACTCTTGTATCTTTCCAGACTCTTCTGCTGCCATGTCTGAATCATAATCTATGCCAAGCATATGTATAGTATCATGAAATCCCATAATTCCAAGTCCTACTGGTCTATGAGAAATATTTGATTTTTTAGATTCTTTTGTTGGATAGAAATTTATATCAATAACATTATCTAGCATTCTCATGGCAATAGATATAGAAGTTGCTAGCTTCTCATAATTAATTTTTCCATTTTCCACATGAGCTGCTAAATTTATAGATCCTAGATTACAAACGGCTGTCTCCCCGATCTCCGATACATCTCCTAAAGAATCATACATTGTAGGCTTAGAATGCAGTAGTATTTCCGTACAAAGATTAGAAGAACGAACAGTTCCCACATGCTGATTAGAATACCTAATATTAGATGGATCTTTAAAAGTTATCCAAGGATGACCTGTCTCAAATAAAGAAACAAGCATTTTCTTCCAAAGAGATTTTGCAGATACTTTCTTAAATGGTATATCTCCATTTTCTGCTTTTTTGCAATACGAGATATAAGCTTTATCAAAAGCTTTTCCAAACAAATCGTGTAAATCAGGGCAGTCACTTGGACTAAACAGATACCAATCTCCATCTTCTTTTGCTCTTCTCATAAAGAGATCTGGTATCCAATTAGCAGTATGCATATCGTGGCATCGTCTCCTATCGTCTCCTGTGTTTTTTCTAAGTTCCAAAAAATCTTCTATATCTGTGTGCCATGTTTCTAGATAGGCACAACCGGCACCCTTCCTTTTTCCTCCATTGTGTGCCAATCCTGAACTTGTTGTATAGGTTTCATCTCTCTTAACCTTCAAATCAACAACTATGGGCAATTTATCTATTTTCCTAACTGACTCAACTCTACTAAAAATATAATTATTAATTACAAGCCAATTTTTCCTTGTTAAAGCTTTAGACCCTATTAATCTAGCAATTTCCTTAATAGCAGGTATTATTAAATCATAAGAAACAGTAGTCCCCTTAATCAAAGAGATCGATCCATCTCCTCTGGTAATTTCATGATCGTATTCTCTTGTTCTTTTATTTCCTGCTGAAGGCGCTCCTAGTCTAAGAATCTGATATCTCAATCCTTCTATTAAAAGTCTAGATGTATTACTAAATATAATTTCTTTTCCTCTTGAAATATTTCCATCAGAATCAAGTAGCCCTTTTATAATCATCAATGATTGAGGTCTAGGAAGATGCATGAATTTTCCTGATATTCTTTTATTTCTTTCATTGTTATAAAGATCTTCGTAATCAAAAGGCAAATTACCATTTAAACTCCATCTTACCTGACAATATTCGTCCCTAGTATCTATCCAGTAATGAATGTTTTTACTATCCAGATATTTTTTTATCCATAATATAGATTTCTGGTTAGTATTAATATTAAAAGATACACCGCATTCAGATTTATTTGATGAAATATGTCCGTCTCCAAGCATTAGTCCGTATAAATAGGCATCGTCATCACTGAAGTTATTTACGGCTATAGTGTCCGTTGGAATAGGAAATGCTACATAATCTCCAGTTTTAAGAAGACTTGCTTCTACCCATTCAGTAGAAATTATACCTTTGCCAAATTTGTTATAAGTTCTTTGATTGTTAATTCCAGCAGGTATATTCTGTATAGCCAAAAATGGATGTCCTGTTGTAACTTTTACAGTATCGATAGAATGTTTTATATCTATTTCAACCATGTCATCGTTTTGCTCATAAAACATAACATCTTCAACTTCACATTGCTCTCCGTTCCCGGAAAGAATAAAATCTCCTTTTTGGACATTCTTAATCTGCTTAATTTCTTTTCCGGTAAAAACATATGTTTCTGGATCAAAACACTGATTTACGGCTACTAGCGTATCGTTAAATATTTTTAGCCAAGGAACAAGACCTTGAGATTTACCATTTGTACCAGCTATAAAAGAAGATGAACCTCGTATGGGAGTCCAATCAACTCCAAGTCCTCCAGCAAATTTAGATAGCTTAGCTTGATTATGAATAGTCCCAAAAATACCATCAATAGAATCGTCAACGGTTGAAAGATAGCAAGAGCTTAATTGAGGATGGTTTGTACCACTGTTAAAAAGCGTTGGAGTTCCATTAATAAATAAATTTTCAGAAAGCAAGTTGTAAAACTCTATAGCTTTATCATCCTTATTCTCTTCATTAATAGCAAGCCCCATAGCTACTCTCATCCAGAAGCCCTGTGGAGTTTCCATTCTTCTACCATTTATATGGAGTAGATATCTGTCATACACTGTTTGTATGCCAAGATATTTCCAAATATCATCCCTCTTAGGAACTAGTGATTTTGCTATCTTATTTAAATCAAAGTCTGTTAACATTCTCTTATCGATACGGCCTGCTTTTTGTAATTCTTTTAAATTTGTTACAAAAGACTTATGGTACTGCATACCGAAAACATCGGAATCGACTCCTTCACCGAAAACTTCTTTATATATTGTATTAAGCAATAATCTAGCAGCAACAATAGAATATCCTGGATCCTTTTCTATTTTGCTTCTTGCAGACATAATAAGAGCTTTATCTATCTCATTTGTTGTTATTTTATTAAATAACTGTACTTGTGCATCAAGTATAACCTCGCTTGCAGAAACATCAAGTATACCTTGACATGCTCTTACTACACACTTATTTATCTTATCTAAGTTTAATTTTTCTAATCTACCATTACGTTTTTTTACAAAGAATTCAGACATACTATCTCCTTTTGATTGTTTAATCTATCTAACCTAATTCTTGTTGATGCTATAAGTTCCTTCCCCTTTATTAATTTAAAAAATATCATATATACTCACTATTTTAATAATAACGCAAGAAATAGGCATATAGTCAACATATATATTATACAATATGCTGTCACAAGCAAATTACTTATCTGATTTTAAAAGACGTTTTATAAAAAACTCTCTTGAGAAAGTACTTGATTCTCCGATATCTTTCAAAACAGAATCTAATGTAAAATGTTTATCGAAGTGAGAACTAGGACAGCAGTTATAAATCGTTCTTCCCATTCTTTCACACTTTGATATCCACTCTAAGCCTTTAGAGCAATTTCGCAGAGTATGTGGTTTATGCGATGCATTTTTACCATAGAAATCAGTCTTCCCATCATGGTATTTACAGGACATTCCTAGTAAGACAATAGGGTTACATCCTAATATCCATGCTAACTGAAAAGCCAAGGGGCCAGTACTACCTCTTCCGTGAAGCACCTCGGCAGAATCTGGTATTGCAAAAGAATTTCCTGAAATTCTAAAGTGTAAAAATCTACCTTGTATATCAGCAGAATCTCTACAAAATTTGATTGCTTCTGTTTTGACAATTTTACTCTTCTCTGTATACCAGAGTTCAGAATCTTGCCACATTAAGATAGTTGGATCAAGTACGTAGAAAGCTCTATTTATTCCAATAGTAAAATGATTTTTTAATAACCTTAAATCCTTCTGAGGCAAATATGGGCAATTACCAAGTATAAAGGCTGGAACGTCCACAAGAGTGTTCGTCCAGCCTTTAATTGACCTTTGGTATCCTACTTTTTGACTTTTAATCCTCTTTCGAATCATATTCATTTGACCAGACATTAGCAAATCGCTCTTGCTCCTTAGTCGTCAAGAATGCTTTCCAATCTTCCGGAGGGTTACGAACCACTGAGGCAAATAATGGACTCCATGATGGCCTAAAAGGATCCCGAAAAAGCTTTAACCCAGCTTCGTCAGGAGTTTTATCGCTTTTTCTTCTATTTACATCAGGATGAGAAGTAACTACATTTTCCCAAACATTCTTACCGCCTCTAGACTTAGGAACAACATGGTCAATAGTTGCAAAGCTTGCTTTTAGCTTAACACCCGTATATTGGCAAATAAAACCATCACGAATCATAACATTTTTACGAGTTAATTTAACTTCCATTTTAGGAATCTTTTCATATTCAGAAAGAACAACTATTTTTGGAAGTTTAACCTTCTTCTGATGATTAGCCATGATATATTTTTCATCATCTTTAACTTCAAATTCCAACCATTCTTCTATGTTATAAAGAACGTATTCATGAAGAATTTTTGCATTCTCGCAAAATACCTTAGTTATAGCATCTCGAACGGTTTCTATACGAACCGCCTTCCAATGCTTGTTAAGAATTAAAACAGGTTTTTGTAAAGAAGACATAAAACACATCCATTCAGGAAATTAATCTTTCTACTTCGTTAATAAAACTCTTATTAACATCTACAACGCTTATATCTATGCTAACATGATATTGTCTTATAAGAGAAACCATATTAGAAGCAACCGATCTGTAATCTAATCTTTCCATACCTGTTCCTAATGACGAAAATGCTATTGAAGACAATTTTACACTTATTGCAGATTCTAAAATAGCTTTCATAGATTTATTTATAAAATACAAACTACTAAATTCTCCAGGATACTTAGACAAGACTGCATGATATATAGATATAAATCCAAATTTCTGCAATCCACAGGAGTGGGTCACAAAAAATGATCCTGCCTCAAATGGCTTTCCATTTTGAACTACAACCGCTTTTGATGACTGTTCTATAGACTTTCCGCCAAGAAGATCGTCACACAAAAAGGAAGCCAAACTTTTGCTACCTATTATAGCGCAACCGTTAGATGGTATAACTAACGATTTGCACTTAGATTCTAAAATATTCCCATGCTTGATTTTATACATATAACGAATTACTCAGGTTTTCCGGAGAAGGATTCTTCTCTCTCACTTTTTGGGATAAGCCGCTTTAGTTCTTCAAAATATTCGGGATTACGCTTAATCTTATCTTTTAATCTTGGAAGAATAGATTTATGCATTTGACTAATTCTTGATTCCGATAAATTAATCTTTCTTGATACCTTGTCCATTGTTAATCCTTTATAATAGTAAAGCCAAATTATCTTTCTTTCTAAAGAAGAAAATCCATTACCTGTAAGTTTATTAAAAAATTCTTTTTTTATAATATTATCATCAGGCATATCAGAATCATCCTTTAGAATATAATTATAATCCTCTTTGAAATCCTCTTGTCCTGTTTCAAGACCTGTTTCTAAACTTGCGTAAATAGATGGAGAATACTTTCTAAAATGTTTATGATAATAGGATTCATCTATTCCTAAACTCTCACATACATCTGTATCCTGAACCTTATAGCCCTTCTCATGTTGAACTTTTTGCTTACCTTTTTCGAATTTATCACTTATTATTCTTACGCTTCTAGGAATATTATCATCCCTTCTTAATCCATCAATCATAGAGCCATTTATCCTTGTACTAGCATAAGATTCAAATTTCACTCCTATAGAAACATCATACCCATCTATTGCCCTATACAGTCCATCAACCCCGTAGCTTGCCAAAATCTCAGGTTCTACTTTCCAATTTAATTTCTTAGATAATTTGTATGATATTTTCTGGACAAAAGGAAAATAATACTCTATTAATGGATTTTTATTTTCCTTAGTTCTATTTTTTAAAAATGATGCCCATAAATCTTCTATTTTTTCTTTCATACAGGTCTCCATAGGATTGTAAAACTAAATGATAAGCAAAACATTAATGTTATCGGATATAAGTTGATATTGAATTAACTCCGGAATTTTTAATTAAAAGGTTATAGGGATATGGATCAGATTATAAAAAGCGTCTTAGATGATGATATGTATAAAGTAACGATGCAAAATGCTGTCGTTGCTCAATACCCAAATGCTATCGCTAGATACCAGTTTATAAATAGGGGAAAAACTAAATTTCCACAAGGATTTGCATCCCTGCTAAGAGAGCAGGTTGATCTTTGTAACAACCTAAGCATGACAATGGATGAAAAGGAATTTATTTCCAGGAAATGCTATTTCTTACATCCACCTTTTATTGATTTTCTTTATGGATTTAAATTTAATCCAAGTGAAGTATCTATATTTCAAGTTGATGATGACCTTGAGATATCTATTGAAGGACCGTGGTACAGTGCTATAAGATGGGAAGTTGTTCTTATGGCTATGATAAGTGAATTATATTTTAAGGTATCTAAAAATATTATTCTTACAGCACCAAATCTTCTAGATACGCCTACTCAGGTAGAAGAGAATGCTATATTAAAATTAACAAAATTAAAAGATGCAAACATTAAATACGCAGACTTTGGAACAAGAAGAAGATTCTCTTATAATGTTCAAAACAAAGTTGTTGAAACATTTAAGAAGTATGGAGGAAATCTCTTTTCCGGAACATCAAATATTCATTTAGCAATGATAAATGATATTACTCCCATAGGAACACAAGCTCATGAATGGTTTAGCTTTCACGGAGCTAAGTATGGCTTTAAGATGGCTAATACATCTGCTATGGGAAAATGGGTAGACACGTATCATGGGAATTTAGGAATAGTCTTACCTGATACTTTTGGAACATCTAATTTCTGGAAGTCTTTTGACTCATTTTACGCCAGACTATTTGATGGCGTTAGACACGATAGCGGAGACCCTATTAAGTTTGGGGAAAATACGATAAGCCACTATAATAATCTAAGAATAGATCCAAGAGGAAAAACCATAGTGTTTTCTGATGGTATAACTACAGATGAAGCCGTTAGAATTCAAAAATATTTTAAAGATAGAATAAAAATATCATTTGGTATTGGAACACACTTTACAAATGATGTTGGAGCCTTACCGTTAAATATGGTTATAAAAATGATTCAATGTAAACCAGATAAAAACTCAGACTGGCTGCATACAATCAAGCTATCAGATGTTCAAGGAAAACATACTGGCGATCCAGAAACCGTTGCTCTTTGTAAAAAAACCCTATTGGTATAATTATGAACAATCCAGAAGAAAACATACTCTTATGCGTTAGAGTTGAAGATTTAAAAGATCCAAAAACATCTTGCGTAAAAACAACTTGTGAATTTTGCAAGCAAGATGTATGGGTAGACCAGAATTCTTTAGACAAAGCATCTGAAAACGAATTACCAGTAAAAATATGCTGTAATAAATGCTTACTCGAAGGATGTATTACAGCTGATGAAATTTTTAATATAGAAAATAGAGAAGATATTCTAAAATCAATATCATATATCTCTAAGAATCTAAGGAGTAAATGGAAATGAAAATAACATTATCTCAAATGAATGTTGTACCTGGAAATATTAAAAAGAATATTAATAATATGCTTGCGTCTATAGCAGAAGCTAAAGAAAAAGAATCAGATGTAATTGCATTTCCAGAAATGTGTATTGGCGGATATATGCTAGGAGATTATTATAGAGATAGGGAAACAATAGATGAAATAGTGTCTGCTCATGATATTATCAAGGAAGCAAGTGATAATATAACTATAATTTTTGGAAGTGTTCTTCCGGATTATAAGAATAAAAATAACGATGGAAGATTTAGATTATATAATGCTATATACGTATATAGGGATAAAGATATTGTTAATAGATCTTTCAGCAGCTTTCTTGTAAAAAGCAATCTTCCAAATTATAGAATATTTGATGATAAAAGATATTTTTCCAATACTGTAGATTTTTCTAATTCTATTGGATCAAATAAAATAGAAGATTTTTTCCATCCAATTCTAATTAAAGAAAAACAAACTGACAATTCATTTAGAGACATTCCTGTTGGAATAGAACTATGTGAAGATTTGTGGTGTTCAGATTACGAGTTTGCATTAGAATCATTAAATCCAACTTGTTACTTTATAAAAAACGGAGCTCAATTTATTATTAATCTATCCGCAAGCCCCTGGACATGCGGTAAAAATGAAGCAAGAGATAGAAGAGTAAAAGAGGTAAGAGATGATTGTAAAAAAAGATTGGGATACGTATCTAAATTTGTTCCATTCTTTTATGTGAATTGTGTTGGCGTACAGAATAACGGTAAAAATATAATAACATTTGACGGAGGCTCTACTGTTTATAATAACAATGGAGATACTGTAGTATTTGCTAATCAAGAAGGTCTTCCAGAAGATCTGCTTTTCGATACAAATAGTATACAAGATAGTAAACCAAGAAAAAATATAGAAAAAATAGAACAGAAATTTTTAGCAATAGTACATGGGCTAATAGGATTTAAAACTATTAATGGATTAAATGATTTTCCAACGGTAGTAATAGGAATAAGCGGAGGAATAGACTCTGCTGTTGTTGCAGCACTATGCGTATACGCCTTTGGTAAAAACAAAGTTATTGGCGTTAATATGCCATCAAAATACAATTCTGAAAAAACAAGAAATGCAGCTAAGGAATTAGCAGATAATTTAGGCATAGAGTATTTAGTAATTCCAATAGAAGATATAAATGAGGAAACCAAGAAAACATTAAAAAATTATTCTGGTCAAAAAATTACGCCTTTAGCTGATGAAAATATACAAGCAAAAATAAGAGCAACATCTATATTATCCAACCTCGCACAGTGTATTTCTGAAGAAAGGAATACACCAGTTATATTTACAAACAATGGTAATAAAATAGAAATAGCCCTTGGGTATGCAACTTTGTACGGAGACTGGGGAGGAGCTATATCTCCAATCGGAGATCTAACAAAACAAGAGGTATATGAGATGGCAAAGTATTTAGGAAAAATAATTCCTAATGAAATGCTTCCTGATGATAAATTTGAATTCACAGAAGATAAAATAGCTCCTAGTGCTGAGCTTAAATATAATCAATTAGATCCTATATTAATAGGATATCACTGTGCTATTATAAACTCATGGATGAATTATAATAAAAAATCACCATCTGACTTTTTAAGATGGTGGCTAGAAGGAACACTTGCTAAAAATCTAAATATAGATCCTTATCTTATTACTAAATATAAGATGGATATTGCTGAAAATTTTGTACAAGACTTAAAATGGGTATTTACTAAATTCAGACAAGCAGCATATAAAAGAGTTCAAAGCCCTCCAATTATTATTACATCCAAAACGGCATTCGGATACGACTGGAGAGAACCTATACTCCCTCCTTTCGAATTCTCCAATGAGGCAAACTCTTTAATTAAAGAAATACTACTTAAAAAGGTTATGAAAAATGAATAAAGATAAACCACATGACGAATCTCAGGAACTCCTTAAAACCATTTTTAATGTTCCATTTACATTTTCTTCAAATTGCAGAAGTGGATTAGTATCTTTTATACCAGGAAAAAAATGTAATTGCGAAAGATGCAGAAAAACAAGAGGAGAAGATGTTACGGAAGAAAGTAAGAAATTGGCAGGAGAGCAAGCAGTAAAAGCAGATAACGATCACCGACTGTACAGACTGGTACATTCGTATTTAACTGATATTTACCATAATAGCAGGTATAAGCCAGATGATACCAAATTTAAAGATGAGATATTAGATATAATTGACGAAATAAACAATGAAAAATTTTTAGGAAATTTTAATAAATGGATATCCCATCAGCGAGAAGTAGATAGAAATACTTTCTAAAACACAACTTTACTTTTTTCTTGAACCTGATATTGTTTCTTCCCACATATTTTTCATTCTTAATCTAACTCCTTGAACTACTTTTTCAGTAGATGAACTTTGCATCTGAAATGCTAATCCTGGAACAGCACCGTCTCCAAATATTTTCTTTCTTTCTTCGGTAGGTAACTGCTGCTTTGCTGCCTCTACAGTCTGCACTACTTCTTTTATAGCCTTGTCTTTTATAAACATCTTGTAAATCAGCATTGCCACGGTAAGACCTATCAGGATAATACCAGCAATTGCTATATAGTCAAAATAAGCGTTAACTGTAATAGCAACAATCATAATAGTAAGTGATGAAGCTCCTAACGCCATGCCGGTATAAGGACTCCCAAAGATGCCCAATGGAACTGACAATCCTACTCCCATAACACATATTACTATTAACCATCTTATCATTTTTGATGTAGCATCCTGCTCTCTTAATATAGCTTCATCTCTTTCCTTCTCTACTTTTATTTTATCATTAAGTATATTTTGAGCTTGTTTTTCTATTTCTTTAATTTTACTAGCAATAGATATTAAATCAGACTGAGACTTAGATAACAATACTCTTGCTATTTCCAACTCTCCAGCCTGACCTTTTATAATACCAGCACTCTTATATATATTTTCGAGAGGATCATGTACTTTTGCTTTAACGTCTTCGGGAATAGAACTTCTAATATTTATAACATTCCCTTCTATACTGTTAGCCTCTTTTTTTATAATATCACCTGAATTTTTTACTTTGTTATTAGCATCTGTGATATCCTTAGAAACTATATTTATTCCATCCGATGCACTGTTATCAAAAGCGTTAGGTAATTTTCCATTAATAGAACATGATACTAATAGTGTTGTAGTTATAAATAATAACCACAAGAATAGAAATGTGTTTTTTGAAATCATAGACAATACTCCTGTACTATGATTTTAATATATTAAACAATAAATCCTTCTTAATAAGAATCCATAATATACCTATCTTCAAAGAATGATTTGTCTACTTTTTCTGTTAAGACGTTTCTGAGTATTTTATTTTCTATATTATTTATACTGTCTGTTTTTATGTAAACAAGTTCAACTGGTATGTTATTATATTTATGATACTTTTTAATTACGTTAGTTACATTAAAATTAAATACTTTAGAATAAAATTCAGAGCATAAGGGATTAATCCCCATAACAATTGTTGATACGCTATTATGTAATGCATAAGATAAGGAATATCTTATAAAATCTATCATATCCCTAGATAGAGAATTTAAATCAGCCTTGCCACGAACACTAGCAAACATAGATATGTCCATGATCTTACCATCTTTTTTAAGATCATTCATTATATCTGGAAAAATATCATCTAAGCCACTTCCTTTGCCGTTGTCTATAGTACATGTCATAGTTGAAATACAGATATGGTAAATACTACTAAATAAAACAAGAGAATTTTCATTTATAACGAGAGGGGATACCATTCTATTTTTATTAGGATTAACAAATCCAAAAGATAGATATTCTCTATAAACTAATCTCCAAGCAGATGTCACTTCATCAAGTGTCTTGGCAGTTTGTAATTTCCAAGCATCATTTTGCTTTCCATTCATCATTTGTTCCAAAAAATATTATACACTATATTCCATCTTCTGTTTTTTCCTCCACTACCTCTCTATCTAACGTATTTAGAACCTGGATAACTGTCCAGATGATTCCTGTAGATATAAGCCCCGTTAGTGGCCATAAAAACATATTGTCTACAAAGAAATACATACTCAATTCTGAAACCAATGATGCCCAGAATGAAAAACAAACCATACAATCAAAAACAGATACTGATCTTATATCAATAAGAGTAAGAAAATTTACTATTGGTTGCTTTATAATATTTATAGGATACTCATCTCCCTTTTCTACAATAAGAACAGTCAATCCGTACGTTATAAGAAACGAAATTAAAATATGAGTTATCATCTTTTTTTCTTAGCCTTTCCTGTAACCATTTCCCATTTTGATCTTTTTTCTCTAGGAGGGTGATCTTTCGCCCACTTCATCTTAGCATACTTATTCATAGTAAGTAGTAACCTGGTTGTTTCTTCTTCTTCATCTGTCAAAGGATGTAGATCAAACCATCCCCACTCTTTTAGATTGTTATATATAGAAAGTGCTTCTCCTTCAATTTTATATTCAGAATTTACAGAAAGAGATATACTGTGAAGAATCTTCTCCGCCCAGTCTGATGCTAATTTTTGTATAGACTTATCAATCATAAATTACACTCCTAAATATAATCGTCAAGAATCAAAAAAGATATTTCTGTCGATATAAAAAATATGTCATGCGGATGTAAAAAAAATAAAAATACTACAAACATAAATCAACAGGGTCAGCTCGCTATTAGCACAGTTCATACAAGAAGAGATTCATGCAGATCATGCGTATTTGCAACCAAAAATCCTCATGCAAGATACAAGTCTACAAATGGATTAACCACATCTAGTGTTTGTAAAAAAGTAAACAAACTTGTAAATAGTATAACAAGAGATCCTTTATTTGCATGTCCTTTGAAAAAATTCAATGCTGTAACAAAATAATAGCAGATGAGTTTATTCATCTGCTATCTGTAATTATATTTTACCATTCAGTTGTTTTTCAATCTCTTCAATTTCCTTAGAAGCCAATATAGCCTTTTCTTTAGAATCTGGATACCTGGCAAGATAGTATGCTCTTTCTATTTCACATCTGTATTTCCATAATCCACTAACAGATGGTTCAGTCCTTGGGCCTATCACTACAGAACCTATCTTCTGCCCATTTGTATTTCTAATCCATTTTCTAATAACTCTATTCTGAGGCTCCTTACGATGCCATCTATCCCTTGCTGCAACAGCACGAACATCCTGAAAGCAGCGTAAATTCAACTCTTTGAAAAACTTATACTTTTCAAAGTCGCAGGGAACAAATCCCCACTTAGTCTGATGCAATTGATCCTGTAACATAACATACTCCTTAAAAAAAGTGATATCTCATCCACAACATGTAGATGTAATTTCCTGTGTTTTGAATAATTGAAGATTACGAAATGCCTTACGATCATCTCCTCGAATAATACCTGTACAGATAGCCGTAAGCTCATTATTACGGTCAGGCTCACGCCATTCTTTAATTGCAAATCCTAAAGACTGCAATTTAGATGACCAATGCAATAACTTACTCTCATTGCTTACAGCGCAAAGAACCAGATGAGGATGATCTTCCTATGGAGGAATTAGATATCTTGATGCTTCAATTGCAGCATGTGCTGACTGAACAGCAGCTACAGAAATGGGTAAATCTCTTCTTGTAATTACATACGTATACGGTGTATTGTCCTAAGCCATGATTGTTTTTCCTTGTGATATATTTTTTTCCAATCCTTCTATTACAAATAGAAGTTCTGCTTCCAAATCTTCATCTAAGCCATTAAGAACATCTAATAGCAACCTTGATTCATAGGCATATATTGCTGAAAATTCTTTTTCTGATTTAGATAGTACGAAATAATCTCTTAAAAGTTCTGATATATTATCTATTCTATCGAAAAACTTTATAATCCTTGCCTCTTTACTAATTTTAACAATATGATCCCTATCCATCCTTTTTCTTTCAGATCTTGATAACGAACTATTCTTGGAAGGATTCGTTAACTCTAAAACAATATTAGCAGCATTTTTTCCAATTACGAGAGATAATTCTTCATAATTTATCCTAGTATCTTCCAGTATATCATGACAAAAAGCAGCCGCAATCATATCTTCTGTAGAAAATTTATGAACAGCTACTCTTCCTGCCACCCTCCCAACATGAGATACGTACGGCAACCCGCTAAATTTCCTAACCTGCTCGGAATGAGCATATCTTGCTAATTCAGCGGATTTTAATATCTTACTCATAATCATATCCTTTTAAAACACCTGGAGGGATTCGAACCCTCACTCTAGTTTTTAGAAAACCGTACTCTACCAATTGAGTTACAGGTGCATACTCTTATAACCAATTATCTTGAAATTCCGGATAAGAATATAATCCTCAATATAGCAAAGACTTAGCAAGATTATTTCTTAACATCATATCATTAAGACATTCGTAATATTTATTCTTTTCATTTAATACCCAAATAATTCCCAAATATCTACCATACTTTTCAGTTTTATCTTTTACAGTTTGAATATAAATTTCTTTTGATGATATTTTTCTATAAACGTAATTCTTACTTCTCCTAGCTTCTGCCTTTTCTTTATCGCTTAATCTACTACCATTTAATTCTGGAGCATTTATTCCATAAAATCTAATTTTTGTTTTCTTATAGATATCCATACCTAAATCTATAGCTACAGTAATAGTATCTCCATCATACACATCTAAAACATGAGCCTTATAAGTGTAAAGATTATTTTTTATCTCTTCTAAGCTAATTTTTCTAACGATTAATTTTTCTGAGTTTGCCATTGTAAAATTTATTAAACCTTTTTTTTATACATTTATCTAAGAAATATAAATACATAGTATATATAGAAAATACTATTGTAATTGGAAATAAGATTATAAATAACACAATTATATTACATAAAAAAATTCTTGAGATAATAAAGTTACCATCCCAGTAATCCATTATAGTTAAATATAATTTAAGCATTTTGCTTCTTTCTTCTCATAATCTTTCTTTCCTTATTTCTTTCCTGTATCTTTAAAACAACCTTGGATATAATACCCGTTGGGTCTTTATCTGTTATCTTTCTAATTACTGATATATATGATTTAACTTCGTTATCAACTGCTTTGTCAATTAAGTCAACTATCTCTTGTTCTGGTTCTTTTTCTAATGGTTTTATAATTAATTCTTTTTTATCCTCATCTATCTTATTTAGTTTATTTTGTAATTTTTCATTCTCTCTAGATAATATAAAAAAAGCATCTCTTGATAATTCTTTCTCTTTTTTTGTAGAATCTATATATTCGGAAATTCCTAAAACCATAGAGTTTACATTTTCTAATTTTATTTTTTTTATATTTATATACTCAAAAATATTATTAGAAATAACCTTTGGATGCCTGCTTCTCCATATTCCACCATTAATAGATAATCCAAACCACTTTACACCCTTGGGTGTAATATCTATCTTAGACAAAACTATAGCAATAGAACCATCAGATGATGCGCATACTTTTCCAATATAAGGATCTTTTTCGGAAAACATATTACTTCCAATATTAAGAAATGACTTTCCATTCCTTTAAATTTAATAAAAATCTGACGTAAAGCCTTCCCTGACTCCAAGTATCTTCATTTCATTAAAAAAATTATCTTCATACTCTTCAAAACCAGAAACAGGACTCATAGCATCTTTTAATAAAACAATCTTTGAAATAGCATTAGGTCTATGCTTAACAATGCTTCTTACAGTTTCTGAAACACAATGAGAACTAGCCTCTCCTGCTATAAGAGTATTATCTGAATTTTCTATTCTATCAAGAGCAGATTTATTAGGAAGAGTCTCAGGATTATCATCATTAGGCTCTATTGCCTCTATCGCACTAAACCATTCGGAATACGGATACAAGCCCTTAATTATCTTAAAAGCCATATCTTTTTTCTCTGTTTCCCAATTTGATATTGCGTAATCTATAGACTCATGTATATTAGAACCCCATGATCCAACAAGACAATGATAAGGCCAAATACAATGAGGCTTATCTAACTCTTTAAGATAATTTAAAGATATATCTAATAATTCCTTTTTAGAAGGAACCCAGTGTCCATCTAAGACCTCGCTTGGATCAATAATTGTGAATGGGTTAGGATGATTACCATTTCTTCCAACCCAGTATAAGGGATGCGATATATTAAACCTATGATGGTTATCAAGGGATAAAGTTATACTAGATATATCTTTTACTCTATTATTAATCAATAAAGATAAACGATTCATATCGTTAATAGCCCCTTTAACCATTAATGATCCCTTTTCATCAATAAAATCGTTCTGAGGATCAATTATTAGTATGTTAATTTTTTCAGCCATTTTGTAACCTTTCTACTATGATAGAAGAACTTGATGCTATTCCGGAGTTATAATTCAGAACAGTCATCTTCAACCTTTTCTTCAACATCGATAGTGCTACATATATATTTAATCTTTTTATCAATATTAATAACACCATATTTGTATGACATAAATAATTTTCCTATATCAGAAATACTAGAATTTATATATTTAGCATCTTTATTAATACTTATTTTATTAAAAAATAATTCTGCTCTTCTTGTTATTATTCTTATGTTTCTTATATTATTATATAACTCTTTTATAGAATCTTCAAGAATGATACTATCAATAATACTCTTTATATCTTCTGTTTGAAAAAAGTCTATTACTGATTTATAAAATAAGTAGCTTTCTTCCATGTGTTTCAATAATCTCTTGATATTTGAAATTCCTTTTTCTCTATCTTCTTTTTTAAGATACTTAGCCATTTTTATCTCCATTTAAAATCGAATTAAAATCATCAAGTATAGCAGAAGCTAAAGATGATATTTCATCTTGTATTTTTAATTTTACTTTTTTACTAGTAGCGGTTGTCAATGACGGACTGCTGTAAAATTTTATAATTTGAGATATATCATCTTCTGTTAAAAAGAACATATATACATTTTTAATATTACTTATTAGAATATCTATATATTTTTTTTCAAGTATTTCTACATGGCTAATTGTCATATCTCTATATCTATTTTTCATATCTATAAGTACTGATGCAAGCCAATTTCTACAATCCTCATCTACACCTGATACCTTAAACATATTGTCTATTAGCATAGATTTTTTAGATTTTTTAATCATGGCATTATTATACCACTATTTGTTTTCCTAGATGATCTAGAATTAGCAACTGCTGACAATTCTCCAGGTGTTGCTTCAACAAGAGAAGAACGCCTCTCTGCATCCTGTAATTCTTTAACTTTTGCAGAGAAGAATTCATCAAACTTACCAAAAGCATCTTCCACATCACTAGCTACAATTGGAAATGACAGTCTTTGAGGTATAACTTGCCCAGAAGGATTTTGTATAAGTATTGTAGTGTTTCCGATATATGTTTTCTCTATATCAGGATCAGGAAGATCACCTAAAGATTTTAGGTCATCATCGGAAATGGTCAATCTGCATTCTCCAACCCTAACGCATTCGTTTACGGTTTTAGATTCACCAGCAAAATCTAAAACATATGTGTTTACTTTTCTGATAGCAAATTTTTGATTATTCATGGGTATTCCTTATAAATTGAAATTACAAGGAACAATATAACCTATCTAATAATCACCCATCAAATTCAATATCCCTATCTGCTTCTTTTTCACTACTATTAATATCTTCAATTATTCTTCTTGCTTTCTCACCAAGTGTCATGACATAATTCCATTTTTCTTTATATTTCAAACTATCCTCATAAGCACTTTCTGCTTTATTCTTTATTGTAGTAAAATCTAAAAGATCAGATGTGATGATAATTTTTTCCGTACTTCTAAGAAGTATTTTTGCATCTCTAATAACTTCTTCTAAATCAGATATTATGTCCTGAAATTCTATCATATCTAATATGACTTTTTTTTTCCTAAATGAAAATATAAATGTATGACTGCATGATATAATCTGCCTAAATATTTTATTTCTTTCATCTACCCAAATTTTTAACTCATTTAGATTTTTAACATTGTATATTAGTGTCATCTCTTTGGTCCTAAATTACTTGTCTAATTTGATTTCGACAAAAAGTAACTTATACCTTTGAGATGTTTTTAAATATTATTTTATGTTTATTTTTTTACTATCATTTTCCCGCTAAAAACAAGAAGCTCATTAGTTTCTATTTTGATAGAATTTTCAGATGGCTTATATTTTTTTTCCAATTTTATATACTTTTCACCTCGATATGAAAAAGATGATCCAGGTTTAATTTCTGAGAATCTTACAACGTTTTCTATTGTGCTTTTATCCATAAATCAAATTCATTCTCAAATGCATCTAAAATTTTATTAAGAACAATCGTTATTCTTTCAAATAGGATTTTTGTAAGAGAGTAATTGCCGGAGAATTAATGAGACTCGTGATATATACTAACTTCAGTACTACCCTTGTGAGCAGCCAATCTTCCTGAAATGATTTTCTTTTCCCAACCTTTTGATTTTATCAAATCCCATATAAGATTTGCATTATAATAATTAGCAGAAAGAAGATTATCCCTTATATCACAAAGCCTATCTAAAATAATATCTGATTCTTTTTTTTCCATAAACGGAAGACTAAGGACTCGAACCTTATGGCTTTTAGACCACCACTCGTTTTCCAAACGAGGCCGCTGTGCCCAGGCGGTTAATCTTCCAAAGCGGTAGGTGCCGGAGTCGAACCGACAAAGCCCTTTCAGGCTTGCTCGATTTCAAATCGAGGAGGCTTGCCAATGCCCAAACCTACCAAATCTTTTCAGCCAAAAATTAAAGTCAAATCACCATCAGCAGGAACCGTAACGGCCTTAAGAACAACTGTTCCAGAAATTACACCATCAATACATGTTAAGTCACTAGTTACGTTCTTAGCGTATTGTGGGACAGTAATTGAACCAGGATATAATGGATCTCCATAGAAATTTAAGGAGCTGATAACGCTGTTTCTGAAAGCTTCCATTCCCAATATCTCACTCCTGCTACAAGGAAATACATATAAGTAGAGCCTAAAGGAACTCCACCAAATCTTGGCTCTGCTTGTGAAGCAGATCCATTAATCTGATCAATATTTGCTGCTGTTGTCCAATCTGAAGTAGGAACACCTAAATTATCAGTCCGTCATTGTTAATATCTGATATTGCTAAATACCACTTATTACCTATTTGATAAATATCTCTTCTTCGCATTCTATAAAATCTTCTGATACAAAAGATACAGATATTATATTGTTATTAACAGCATCGCTTTTTGTTTTTATATAAGAATTTGCAAACACACTATTCATTATTAACCTTATTGAATATCACAATCTGCTTATAAAACAAAAAATTCTTTCTATAATTGTTGGCTTATAGTCTCTTATATATCTATAATATAAGTCGTCTAATTCCTTTGTTTTATCCATAATGCTATACCATTCATATTTTGATAATCCACATGGATACCTTTTCATAAAAATCCTTTCAACGGAAACGGCGAGATTCGAACTCGCGGGCGGGATTCCCGCCTCCTGTTTTCGAAACAAGTACCTTAAGCCACTCAGTCACGTTTCCAATTACAGTTGCGACTTAATTGGTATTATGACGGTTCCCGCTCGGCTCATGGCCGGGTCTGATGATAGCCTAGATGCAGTCTTAACTATCCTATTGCTCATTTAGAACAAACTCAGAGTACGCCCTTTTGTCATAATTTCTAGCTTTACCATATTCCTGCACTCAGCCAGTTAAGGCATCGCAACTGTAAACGGAAGTGACAGGATTCGAACCTGTGGGGCTATCAATTTAACCCGCAAGTTTAGCAAACTTGAGCCTTAAGCCGCTCGGCCACACTTCCAAATTTCATTCTATTGACTTACCATAAAGATAAAGATTAATGTTTACAATCCTTTATCTTATCAAAGCTGCGAATAGGAGTCGAACCTATCTAAATCAATACACGGGAGTCCACATGTATGACGACAATCACCAGTCTCAGACGTAGCAGACTCAATCGATTTGACTGGCAACCTGTCAACGCTTCCGCAGCGTTTGCCGCAGCATACTATAATATCCTTAGCAGGATTCGAACCTGCAATAACCTTTCGGTTGCCACTACCTTAAAGTGGTGCGTCTGCCAATTCCGCCATAAGGACTTAAAAACATACGTAATGATATTCTATTTATGTGATATTTTTTACCCACTTATCACATGTTGAACAATAGTAACCTGAATCATTATTCCCAGAAGGATCTGGCTCGTATACAAAATTATGAGGACATCTATCTTTAACTTCTTTCTCTTCTAATGCAAACTTTTCCGACATTTTCTTCTTTTTTACATGAATTTCTATTAATCTTTTGGACACGGTTTTTAATGACAGGAGTTTGTTATTCATTTTATCAATTTTTCATACCAATATGAAATTAATCTATTTCAATAAATCCAAGGGGAATTAATCTATTTTTGACTATTTCCCAAACTTCTTCAAAAGACTTAGTAGAATCATACCATATAAGATGATATGATTCGGAAGCACCTATATCAATATTAAGTCCTGAGCCTTCAAAAGCTTCATTCATAATATCATTAACAGATTCATAATCACTGAGCATTCCCTCTGTCTCTGATTCTGGTCCGCAATAAAAGGCGCATTGCTCACCTTCTTGATAATTTCGACCTGCCGTATCACCTTTGAAAAATATAACTCTACCAGAAAGATATTGTTCTTTTTCTAAAGATTTTCCACCGTCTAGGATAATCATGGTTTTTCCTTTTTCTAAAGAATATTTGGTTAAACATGCCCTAAAGATAAGACATTATAAAATACTTCCGGAGAAAAATACCGCCAGCAGGATTCGAACCTGCACGAGTTTTTAGCTCACTGGATTTTAAATCCAGGTCGTCTACCAATTCCGGCATGGCGGCATATCATAAAAAATGCGGGTGAAGGGATTTGAACCCATACCTCTTTCGAGACCAGAACCTAAATCTGGCGCGGCTGCCAATTACGCCACACCCGCAATACTCTAAACCAATGTGCCGGATAGGACTCGAACCTATAATCGCCGTTAGGCAGCAGATTTACAGTCTGCCTGCTTATCCAGTTTGCATACCGACACAAAGAAAATACCGCCAGCAGGATTCGAACCTGCACGAGTTTTTAGCTCACTGGATTTTGAATCCAGGTCGTCTACCAATTCCGTCATAGCGGCATATTATAAAAGGGCAGTATGGGACTCGAACCCATGAAGGATTGCTCCACTCGTTTTGCAGACGAGCTCGTTAGCCGCTCCGACAACCGCCCTGTGATAAATGCGTTAATCTATTCACTTGTCAAAGACCAAAGAAAAAGCCCCATCATTTCTGACAGGGCTTTGATATTGCTAATTTGGATGCGTGATTCATCCTTGCAATGTCAAAGCCCTATTTGATAGACTCAAATAGAGGCAAGACAACGAAGATGATAAGTTCTGTTTCATAATGGTATTATACCGTCTTATCGTATCACTTCAAATGCTATCTTGAATAATCCTTCAAATTTTTTTCAAAATTCCACGATTTTGTGCGACAAGCCCAAAAACCGCTGTCAAGTATGTAACCGATTTTTTCTGAATTCCGGAGAAAGTTTGCTCGGAATTTCCAGCGACGTTCAAAACTCTGAAATTCCCATTAATTATCCACTCTGCTACTTTATCCACAGGATCAAGGCTTGTTATACATAAATCTAAAAATGGTCGCTCATAATAGGAAATTGCCTTTTTAGTGCATATTTCACCTGGAGAATAAAAGTTATGAGCAATTCTTAATGTAGCATCTCCATCTCTAACATTACAATAAGTTCTTAACTTATAATTCCAAGATTCATGTTCTTTCATACCAAATTCTATTTGCATATCTGGAAAATTACCGTCTAGCCTTCTAAAGCCCTTTGGCATCCAACCTCCAGTTTTTAATCCTGATGCTTTTCCAGCAATCAGTCCTGCAATATCAACACCTGTCTGTCCTCCTGATATAATGACTTCAAGCATTATGATATGATCCGTATTCATTAAAGTTACAAAACATTTTATATAAAAAACTCTTTTTAAGCCATTCTCCTCTTACAGTATTGTATATATTATCAGATTCCCTAGATGCTTCATCTTCTGTTACATTGAACCAACCTAATTTATTTTCAAATTTAATGAATTTAATACATGACGCAGGTAATGCTATAAAATTTACTGCATTTTGTTTATATGCTTTTTTGGCAAAATCAGCATACTTATCAAGTTTAGGATAACAATGAACTTTAAAAAAGCCATTATATATTACTACAAAACCACCGCATATCTCAATCTTGTCATAAGTAAAAATAGAATTAACATAATCTGTAGATGGAGATGGATCTGTATATAAAGATGAAGATATCATTGATATTTCTATACAATTATCTTCATCTTGAGGAACTATTATTAATTTATGTTTTATGTATGATTCTGTTTCCATTATATTCCTTGGTTATTCAAAATCTTTCAGAGGAAAAATACGGCTAGTTTTTGGTATGTAATTTTTATAAGAATATTCTGTTAAAAACCAATACCAATTTTTAGGCTTTTGTGGTATAACAATATTACCATATCCGTCAGTTATAATGAAAACAGCAGATGGATATTTGGATTTTTCTGACAATACTATATCTTGTATTCTTTGCTCGATAATATCAAATCTTGTTCCACCGAATCCGTATAGTTTTCCATCTTTCTCATTTACATCATAAGTCTTTGTATCAAAACAAAACAATCTTTTATTAAATCTTGAAGTAGGTAATGATTTTGCAGCATTCCAGAACCTATTTGCTAATCCAGAGCATGAGCCAGATGTATCTAAAAAGAAAAATACATCTATCTTACCTTGTTCTTCTTTTTCATCGACTTCCATCTCGCTTGGAAGTATAATATCTTGAGATAAGTTGGTCCATCTTCTACTTATTCTAAGCCATTGCTCTTTAGGCTCAAAATCTCTTGGCATAAATGGTTTTGACCAATTATGTATTATAGTCTCCCATTTTTTCTTTTTAGGGACAGCATTGGTATCCATAAAAACCCAAGATGTTCCTGCTATACTACCTGCTTCTTTTCCAGATTTTTTATCCTTATCTTCTAGTTGCTCTTTTATAAAATCCTTTATGCCATCTTTATCTTCTTTAGAAAGCTGCTCTCCAAGTCTTGATATAACAGTTGATGCCTCGTCATCCCCTATACCTGTAAATCCACTATGGTCATCAACAAGTAATGGTATTCCAATAGTTTCTGATGAAAAATCAATCTTATTATAATAGTATTCAAAAGATTTATTCTTCTCAATTGTTTTATCATTTGGATAAACGGTTTCTATCCAGCAGTATTTATTATCAGGATCTATTTCTTCCCTGCTAAATCCAAATTTATCAACTAATGAATGATTAATAACGACATCCATAGCTATATTAGCAGCCGTATGTTCCTGTTTAGTTGCCCCTAAAGATCTCTTACCATGCTCTAAAACCACATGTAAAGCTTCATGACAAATAATAAATAATCTTTTATTAGGAGTTAATGAATCCCAGAAGCCTTTATTAAAAATAAACCTAATCAACTTGCCAGTTTTTGGATCGAAAGAGACAGCAGCGGTTTCTATCTCTTCTGTAAAATATGGTTGACCCATTTCCCAGAAGCGATAAAAAACCGCATGATGTATTTCAAGCTGTCTGCTAATTTCGAAAAATTCATCTCTGTTCATATTATTTACTTAATTTGCAGATAGTATCTCTGTTTTTTGTTTTGAATTTGTAATTTTATTAATATAGTCATATATTTCAATAGGACTTATAGTTTTTCCCTCTCTTATATGTCTGCTTAGTTTTGAATACTTATTTCCAATTTCCTTAGATATATCATTATGATAAATATTATTAATAATTAAACATGAAAAAGCATGATTTAACATTTGGTATATTAAAGGGTAATCTCTATTAATCAAATTATCACTTGTATTCTCAATAATCATAGCTATAACATGAACGGCATAATTTGATGTATCAATATCCATATCTTTTGGAAAATTACTTTTCAATTCTTCATATATTTTATTTTTTTTGTAAGCAGACATTGACGCTTTAGATTCTCCTGCCAAACGAGACATAACATCATTTCCTGAATTAACCTCAGAATAATAAATAGGAATATTCTTAATAATAGGAAGTCCTATTCCTACTTCTATCATTTTATCTTTTATAGATCTTGCAAGTTTTTTATTAAGATTAGCCGTAACTATATTTTGTAATAATTCTAAATAAATGCTATTTTCTTTATTTTTTTCCAAATCAGTAAGTACATCCCATTTTAATCTAGTATCTGTTCCAAGTAATAACGAGACTCTCTCTTGAGGCATAATAGGTAAAAAGAATTTTCTATATTTTGATTTTCTTCTTATAGTATTTATTACATAATCTAAATTATTGCTAGAAGAAATCCATTTATCTATAACTTCCCTATTCGTTTCTTTCATTATATTTTCAAGCTGATCCTCGGCTGGTCCTATATGAATCATAGCCTTTAATCTTGATGGATTAGATATAGGAGGAAGAATATCAGATATATCTCCTCCATCTTTATACATAGACAGTGCATATTCTAATCTTCTAGGAGAAACAGCATTCTTTCCATCTTCTGTAAGTTCCTCCCACCATTGTATTGCAGGCTTTGCAACAGTATCACCATACTGACTAGTAAACCATTCTATGTCAGGTCTGTATGGTATATCTACATGAACATGAAATCTATCCTTCTGAGCAGGATCCATCCTGTCCACATCGTATTCTTGAGTATCTCCATCTTTTGATTCAGGATTTACTGCGGCCCATACAATTTTTAACTTCGGGAATTCCCTGCCATTAATAGATTTAAATTGAATAAGTTCCAGAGTGGCATTCCTAACCTTTTTATGAGATCTATTATATTCATCTATAAATATTGCTTCTAATTCGTTTGGATTTATATTCTTTGGTAGAATTAATTCTATATGAGAACCATCAGGTGTATCTATCTTAACAGGAACGCCTACGAAATCTATAAACGGGTCCATTGTTGCCCCGGAGAAGTAGGCCCAATTTAGCCCAGCCTCATTAAAAGCCTCAATAACCCTCGCTGTCTTACCTACACCATGCTTGCCTTCAAATAAGACATTATAGTTTTTTTCAATCCAAAACAGTAATTTTTCTTTTGATACCATGTTATAAATTCCTGATTAAATACCCATTATACTTGTCCCATTCTCACAATAACCGGAGAATTTAAAAATAAAAAAGGGTGCTGCCCATGCAGCACCCGACGACTGGTTACACCTAATACTACATAGATTAAAAATCTACGCCAAAGCCTACTCTGCCGATTAGTTCAAAATCATCTCCGCTAGCATTAAGTGCTTGTGCTTCTGATCCTAAGAATAGGAAATTTACACCAAGAGCAACATGCCACTCGCCAAAACCTGTTCCAAGACATTTTAGAGGGATAATAGCCTCTGCACCTACCGACGTATAGGCATAACCATTAGAGCCGCTGCCATAGTAATCATCCAAGCTAAGACCGATAGCAATAGGAAGTGCTAATTCAACATTATTATCTAACACTAACCATGAAGGACGAACGCCAACCTCCATATAGATACCCTCATCGCCATCTTGAGCCTGTGAACCAGAGAATTCAAAGCCAAGAATAACGTAGGGTTGCAAACCTCTTGATAGAAGTTCAACATTACCCCATTGTCCAGCATCATCATATGATAAAATCAGATTAATTTCATGAACATCTTCACCTGAATTATTAGGAAGAGTATAACCCTTATACTCTATTCCGGCTGATAATCTATCTGTGACATTTACGCTGATACCTGTAAAAATATCAGCCTCTGCCCAGGATGCCAAACTAGATCCAGGATCTGCGCCTGTTTCGTTATCCTGAAAACTCATAGCTGTTCCTAGATAAACCGAAACATTTTCTGCAACCTTTAGAGTTAATGTGGCAGATGGCTGGAAGATAAGACCTTGATCTTCCGATACAATACCTCTTGTGACATTGTGGGTTGTAAAGCCAAAATTCAAGCTCAATGTTGCAACATCAGACAGATTGCCACCAGTCATAATTGTATCGTTTGACTTGATTACATCTGTCTTGGCTACATCTACATCTGTCTTGGCTACATCTACATCTGTCTTGGCTACATCTACATCTGTCTTGGCTACATCTGTCTTAACTGCCTCATCTGCATACGATGCAAATGATACAACTAAAACCATTAAAACCGCAAACAATTTCGAACACTTCATAACAAACTCCTGTTAGGGGAAACCAACCATCTTATATAACTCTTAACGCAAGAGTTACATCTTAACAAATTATCAGACACAATGCAAGTTGCATCTGAGATTTAGATTATTACTTTTAATTTCCGGAGAAAATTAATCAAGAACAATTGCAATTGCCACTATCGCAGTTATTATTGCAGTTATTATCGCAGCGTTTCTCACTCTTACAGCAAGATTTTTTCTGAATAACGACACCAAGAGCATTTGCTTCGATTTCTTTTTCAATTCTCAATCTAGATGCTTCGAAAAATTCATTTAATGCTTTGTTAACAGTATCTTTTGCTTTCATCTGGTTTTGAATTGCAACAGTTAGTTCTTTTTCTATTTGTGTTTTTTCCATAATAATTAAAATAAATCAATTTGTGGTTGTTTATTCCTTTCTTGTTCTATCCTATTATTCGCCACTTTAACCCATTTTTCCTCTAATTCTATTCCAATCCATTTTATCCTATGACCATAAAGCCTATTAAGTTTTTCTATACAAAATGCTGTTGTTCCTGATCCTAAATATGGGTCTAGTATATTACCCTCATATTTCCCATCTTTACCTTTAGGACAAAAAGCCTTTATTAAATCGATAGTTAAATCTTCTGGTTTTTGAGTAGGATGCTCAGTTCTTTCATTTTCAAAAACCTTACCTGATAAGGTTGGATATTCCCATACATCCCCTCTTTTTGCACCATCTGGGTTTGGATGCCACGCTCTTTTGTTACCATGAGTATCTTTTTTATATACAGGATTCTTAACCCTATCAGATCTATATGGAACTCTTATATCTTCCATATTGTATGTATAATTTTCTGTTTTACTAAACCATAAAAACGGGTCGTATTCTGTTACAGGCTCTTTTGTTTGCCTACTCATTCCATTTTTATAAAACCAGATCATTAATCTTCTGTATTGCCATCTCTTATACATTAGCATCTGCAAATGCCCTACATAACGATGAGTACAAAAACAAACAATACTTCCTACATTAGAAAGCAATCCGTCAATAAGTTCTATGCGTTTTTCTAAACCTTCAAGAAATTCTTCTAATGGCATCTTGTCTGTATCATTTCCAAAATCCTTACCTATATTATAAGGAGGGTCTGTTAGTACTAAATCAAATAGAACCTTATTATCTACTAATTCCTTAAGAACAGTAAGATTATCATCTGTATAGATTGTATTCCACTTTATGTCCATGATTCCGGTTTAGCCCTAGCGTATAAATTCCATATATTAAGATCAAGTTTAGATATAGATATATTTTGCATATCTGCTTCTTTAATAAATATCGACTCTAATTGTTTATATTTATTACCAGAAGGAGTTGATTTTGGAACTTTGTGACCTTTTTCTCCTAACCACTTTAGCACGTGACGGTCAAGGCATGCTACTCTGGAATTATCCCTAGAATGCAACACAAAATATCTGGCTGTCTTTGGGCCTATACCGTGTATCTTTTCTAAATCTTCAACAGAAGAAGTTCTTAAATCTAAATTAGCCTTTATTAACTCTCTAAAGCACCTTGTATGCTTTTTATAATTTCCTATTTTCCGAGAAATAAGAAAACTATACAGATCATCCTGCTTTGATAGGGACAGAAAAATATCAGAATCCCCAGTAGATAAACAAGATACCTTTATAAGACTATCTACTTTCTTCGCAATTTGCCAAGCTGTTTTACCAGCAACGCAAATGCAAAACAGCAAGAATTCTTGCAATTCTCTCTCTGTCCTGTTAAAATTAGTGATTACTGTGGGATCAATCATTGATCCATTTTAAGGAAATGTCTACCACCTTGAATAGCTAGTTTTTGTGGCAGTTTTAAATTTAATAATATCATCAACTTCTTTACTAATTAAATCAGAAATAACTTTGCTGGGACAATTTGTAATATATTTTAATAAAAATATAACCTGGTCATGCCACTCTTTACCGGAATTGCTACATGTAAATGTATCATGAAAATGCTCTCCACCGGCCATAGCCTCTATCATACCCGTGGGGCCATAAGAGCATACCGCTTTATTCATGTTTTCGCCACAAGCTAAACACTTCATCTCTTTATGTTCTCCAATATCTGGAGTAAAGCAATCGTAACCAGAATGATATGAAATTTTCTTTTCAAGTTTATCCATTTTTATAAACCAGATTTAATCACAATTAAGTATCATGATTTCGTAGGGCGATGAGTATTCCAGCCTCATACCAAATGTTTTTACCAAATGCCTTGATGTATTTTTGAATACTATTTCTAGTCAATTCTTGAAATAAGCCGTCATAAATCATAGTGGCAAGCATTGATGGAGCATCTTTTTTCCAGAATTTTACATCATCACTATTTGGTTCCTCTTCGAATTCGTCTCCTTCTTGGGCAAATCTCATCTTCCATTCAAGAGTCGCAAACTTTAAAGCTTTTTTTTCAGAAATTTTCATTATATAACTTCACTACTCTTGGATTTATCTACAGATATGCATATGATCCAGAACATTCCGGAGTTTAACCAGCTACTATTGCCGCCTCAACCCTATCCCTATCCTCTGGTGAATAGTCTGCAAAAAGTGAAATATTAATATCGAAAAGATATTTATCTCCAATTTCCACACCTAAAACTCCATCAAAAATAGGATTAGCGTTATCTATCTCTTGCTTAACGATATCAGTAAGAGATACGGATTCATCATCACCTATTTTGCTATTGATATAGTCTGTCATCTTCTTTATATTAATATGACATCCTGGTATTTTTTTCCATCTAACAAGATGCTTATGATCACTTCTAACGCCAGAAAAATCTAATATATCTATGGATTCTATATATATGTCTTTTAATGGGAAAAATCTAGGATCAGATTGTGGCATAACATTTTTTCGAATTTGATCCCTTAGATTTTGAGAATTAGAGTCATTCATTAACGACAATGCTATTTTTGACATAAACTCATTTACAGATACATCCTCATCTGATGTAAATTCTCTACTATATAACGCTTTCATAAAATCTACAAGGATATCTCCTCCATCAACGGCATCAAACATAAACCAGGTGTTAGCTTGCTTATTAACGATTTTCCCAGAAACAAGATCAAACTTATAATCCCACTTAGATGAAGTAGGATTATCTTTCAGACACTTCTTTATAGCATCAGATATATATTTTAAGGAGTTATCGTTTAAATATTCTGTTATGTCTTTATTTTTCATAATTTTATCCAAATATTTCTGATGTTCTTTTTAGAATACCATTGTAGAATATATCAGAAGAATCAATATAAGGGAGACTAGCCATTTCAATATACATATCGTAATTATTATCTAATATAATTATTCTCTCTATAGCTTCATCCATCTTTTCCAATAGCAACTTACTTGGTTTTTTTGCGTAATCATGAATAGGTCTATTTTTACCAAAAACAGGAACAGCAGATTCATTTTCGTTAATTTCTATTATTCTATTTATATTAAAATCTCTATGTACACATGGATTTCCCCAGTAAATAGGTATCGCCCCTGATAATGATGATTCTAATATTTTTTCACTTGTATATCCTAAAAAGGATGAGTTTTCAAAAGATATTGAAAACTTATACTTACTTAAAAAATCAAACGGTTTATATGAAGTTATTCCTCCTGCGGGTGGCTTTTCTAATACAGGCATATTATTACAACACTTTCCAGGAGCATCAATCTTTTTATACTTGCTTAATCTTCTAAAAAATTCATTTCTTATCTCAACTTCTCTAGAATATACAAAATGACAAAATTCTGTTTTTTTGCACAATATATTTTTAATATTTTTTATATCATTTTTTATATTTTCATATGATCTAAAGAAATAATAGAAAGGAACTCTAAGATGATTATCTTTACAAACCATATCATCATAACACCATGAATATATCCAATCATAATCATCAAAACTGTCAAAAGATGGAGGTTCCCATGTTACAAGAATTTTTATGTGCGAATGAGTAGGATCTGTTTCAAACATCCCTGGCTTTAACCCATTAGCTCTAGTTTCATGACCAAAATAAATAACATAGTCTGCCATAGAAAGCGGAACTAGATTAAATATGTAATCATGATCTATGAATATATTTTTAATTACAAATCTAAAATTAGTATCATAATCTACATCTGGCCTATTTGGGTCTTTAAACCTACTGTAAGAAATATTAATTATCTTTTTCATTTATATTCCTAAAATTAATTCTGTTCTTTAAAAAACTCGATACCAACTGTCCTCTATACCAGCAACATATTATATTTTTACTTTCTTCGCTATATCCCCACCAAAAAGGACCAGATTTCCAAATATATACAGTATTACCTAAAATTATCTCTTTTTTTAAGAAATTACGCTCAGTAATAACTTCTATTTCTACATCGCAAAAATGAATATATTTCTTATTTTCTATATATTTCCTATACATATATCCTTCCCAGTGAATTCTCATGTCGTAATCTAGTATGTCACTACTTATCTTTACCTTTATGGGAAGATTCATTATTAGATGCTCCTGATGAATTGTTAGATGCGTTAGCAACATTATTACATATTTCTAACACAAATTCCTCTGCATGAGTCCATATTAAAGATGGCTTACTAATTTTTAATATATGCTTCATAGCAAAGGCTCTTCCCGTAACCTTAACCTCTTTAACTGTATAATTGGCTTTTGTAATAAGTTGCTCTCCTATCCACATGCATATTCTACAAAGCTCTCTTCCATTTGTTTTAGGTCTTTTTATAAAAGATGGAATGCTACTATCTTCCTCGATTATCTTATCCCACCTATTAATATCTTCTTGAGTATACTTTGGCACTATATTGTCTCCCATACATAAGAACCTAATTTTGATCCAAAAATAATTTGCATATGCGATTCTAGCATAGACAGGCATTCTTCTATTGTCCAGTGTAAGTCTGCTGACAAATTTAATGCACCTTCTTCTAATCTTCGTAATATTCTTTTACAAAACTCTAAAGAATATTTAATAAAAATATGAATTTTATTTTCTGATGCCATGTTTCTATAATATTCATCGTAGCATCCAAAGCCAAGCAAATAAGAATTATGCTGAGATAAAACTTTTAATTTATAGTTAGGCTCTATTTTTTCAGATATGCTGTGAAATTTATTTTTTATATCACCTATTATACTAAAATACAATTCAGATAAATTTCTTATATTTTTATGTATTATATTATTATGCTTATAGCATAGCATATCAAATATAGCAAAATGAATATCAATCTTAGAATACTTATAATCTGAATTAACCTTTCCTATATTTACCATCTTAGCATCAAATGATTCAGGATTGATAATTATATTTTTATCGAAAATATCAATAAGCCCATAATCGTCAGATATTTTTACATATACTTTGTTTTTAGGAAGAAGCCTAGAAAGAACAGATGAAATAGATAATGCTCTTATATTATCAAGAAATGACGAGTATGCTGAGCATATGATAATGTTTTCTTTTATCTCAAGACTCGATCTATAGGATGGCATATTAAAGCTGAAATCCCTAACCAGATAATAAAATTTGCCAAATTTCTCTATTTCCGTATATATCTCAGATAATGCTACTCTACTATTTAAAGAAAAGCCAACGCCCACATTTGTTGGTATTGGCTTATAATCCATATCAAACTTATATCATAATTTTTTACACTCTATTTCAATCCTAATTTTCTTTTTTCTCTTTTATTAATTTGTTTCTTCTTGATAGCATAGACATTTTTGATGCCATATATAACTTCTCTTCTTTTATCATCAGGTCTATTGTAACCTTGGTAAAAGACAGACATCCCGTAGATGGCGTTCCAGGTATTCTTTATGTCTTCGGTTGCAACGTCTTTAAAAGATGGATAAAATAATTCTCTTTTTGCTTTACCGTTTCCAAATATATCATCAAGAGTATTGATATAATAAGGCTCAGGAGTTTTAGCAAGAGTAATTTTATACCATTCCCCGAAAATCCAATGAGCCTGATTATCTTTATCCAAAACAAGGTATCTAATTTTATAATCTTCTCTCTGAGGAAGCTTTTTTCTAGGAGGAACGGCTTTTAATACAAATGTTTCAGGACAAATATAAACAATAGCATAACTGTCTTCAATAACTCTTTTCGATCCCTGGTATCCGTAAGAGAAACGGTCATAAAAATAAACTTTTTCATCTTCGATAAAAGTTTTTTCTTCTACATAATGAAAAACATGCTCCCAAATATGTCTCTGTACAGTGGAGCTATAACTGATATGCTCAGCCATCTCGCTGTGAACATCACTCCATAACTTACCAATACTACCTAGAAGGAATCTTCTCAAAGGAGCTAGATTCTCGCCAAAATCTTTATTATTCCAGCTTCGAACTGCCCATCCAATAATCGATTCTCTTTTGCAAAGAAAATCATAATCATCATTTATTAATGATAATCTTAATTCATGTTTCAACTTGGAACGATGTTTTTTATAGGGACCACCGCTAGTACGATAACATTCTGTAATCAATTTTGACATGTCGCTGCGCATAGGGACTCCTTTGGTTAGTGTTAGAACTACATATATTACTATTAGTCCATAACCTAATAGTGATATTTAGTTCCATACCTGAGCCAAATGAGTTTTTTGCGAAAGAAATCATGATATTTTTCCTTATTTTATGATAATGATCGTGACTGTATAATCTTTTTGATTAATTTTCCGGAGAATGAATATCTTGATCCTCAGATAGCGATATTGCTAAATCTACCAATGCACCATGCCAACTTGGATGAAGAAAAGACTCTGGATAAACCCATACAAAAGGAATATTTATATCTTTGAATTTTAATGACAAATCAATAAGTCCCATTAAATGAATAGAACCCATACCAAAAGTTCTAATATTATCTGCTGTAATTTCATACTTAACATATTCCTTGCAACTTGTGTTAAGCATAAAAGTTTTCCATGTTTCTATAAATTTTTTATGTAATTTTTTGACATTTCTTGCATGATGTACCGTAGCGTCCGTATCTATCTTGAGTCTGCTTGGATAGTCAATTCTAGGACCAGCAGAAAATTCATGAGATGGAACAAGCAAGGTAATAGGCTTTATTTCAATATCTATTTTCTGTGTAGCTACTGTTATAGATTCTTTCATATTGTGTCCATATTATAAGGATTTTTCATACTCTTCTTGTTCATCTTCATCCATAAGTTTTATACTCTCTCCGTCTATAAAAGATTTAGCTGCTTCTTTCCTATTATTTGCTCTATACCATCTATAATTTCCTAATATGTTTGCTTTATATAGAAAAAATGCAGGGTAACCAAAAATATCATTTATAATATCTTCTGCTATTTTTTTTTCTTTTTTAATATTTATTCTTTCTTCTTCTAATCCCTCATTTGATATGCAATTAATAGAACTGCATCCTGAGTCATTAATAACTATTCTTGGACTAGGAGAATCGAAAATTATAGAATCATACTTTATGTTAAGCCTTTTCAAAGCCTCTAATGTTTTCTTTTTATCATATACAGGATGACCTTCAAATTCTTGACCCCTTCTGGTCGTGAAGACTATCATATGACCATCTTCTTTTAATTCTTCAATATATTCTCTTGATCCTGGAAGAAAATCATTTGTTCCATGATTGAAAATAGTTCCATCTAAATCAATAAAATATGTTGACATTAATCTCCCCTTTCTACTCTTATTGAGTCTTCATCAAAATGTTCTGTACTAAATTCAAACATTTCCGTATCCATAATTGCTGTCATTTGATGCCTAAGTCCAACTGTAATATGAAAAATATCACCTTTTTCTAAGATAACTTCTGTGGCTTTTGATTTATCATCTCCATAGGAATAAATCAATTTTAATTTTCCAGATTGAATAAAAAAAGTCTCATCTTTCAACCTATGATAGTGCCAGCTACACTTCTTATCTTTTTTGAAAAATAATATCTTTCCGCAATATTCTTCTTTATTAACGATCCAAAACTCATACCCCCAGCCTTTGCTTACGAACTTTCCTTCTTTTTTCATAATTATGTCCTATTATTAATCTGCGTCACAAATAATTCTCTCTATATCATAATGCCATATATGGCATTTTTCACAATATTTATTAGATATATCCTTATTATTATAACTTTTTATCTTACATAATTTACATATTATGCAAGTATTTTTTCCATCATCCATAATAGTGTAAGAAATTCCGTTTTCTATAATTTTATCTTTCATAGTAATATATTCAGATATTTTATTAAACTTTCCTTAATCTTTTTCAATTTAACCAATTTCTAAAGAATATATTCTTTCAAACTATTGCTTCGTATAATTTAGATGCATAGTTGTATTTACTATTAATTGGATCGCAGAATTTTATATCTCCAAAAAACAACTTCAAAATAGCAGAGGATGATTGCAATATATACTTTTCAAACTCAGAACATGAAAGATCTTTTCTAATTGAAAATAATGGAGATAAAGACACTTTTAATATTTTTTTATTTCCATAAGTATTTATGGATGATGTAATCTGAATTCCTTTTTCACTGAAAAAAACAAAAGAATTAGGATCATCCTTTGAAAAGGTTAAATCCCTTACTTGTTTTAATTCAACCCATTCTTTATCTCCAAAAAACTTCATATAATCAGATATTGTTTTCATATTATGACTGCCTTGTTATAATAAAAATAGAAACAAGCAGAAATATTGCAGAAAACATTGTTTTTAAATTTATCTCTATATCTGTTTTAAATAAACTATTAATTGAAATTAATACCATCATTGTAAATAGTAAAAATAAAAATACAAAAAATATAACAAATACAGTTGATAAAATAAATGATTTACATTTTTCAAAAAAACTATTTTCGTAATTAAGAAAAATTTCTTCTCTTCCAGCAGTGGCTTTTTGATTATGATCTAATTTTACGTCTTCTGTTTTAATATGCTCTGTATTAGGTACTAACTCACATGGATCAATATCTGGCATCGTTGACACTCCATAGACAATAGAATCTAATCTGACTTTTATATCTTTAACACAATAAAGACACAAGCCATTAACACTGTCATTCAGTAATGTCTGTTATAAAGTCTTTCCGGAGTTTTAATGACGATATGCTTCTTTTCCGTAATCCTCTTTTTCTAAACTAAAAAATATGATTTTTCTTTTTTCATAATTTGTACCAAAATTAAATTCAAACATAATTATCCATTTTACTTCTGATTTATCTGTGTTTTTTATTCTAAAACCAATAGGTTTTACAGGAAAATTATTATATATATCTGATAATCTATATATGCTTGAACATCCAGATGTTTGTATAATAAAAATAAATAATATTATGATTTTAATCATATAAGCCATGTATGGGAATTGAACCCATTCCTCATCTTTACCAAAGATGTGTTCTACCATTATAACTAACACGGCAATGTTATTACTATATTTTAAACAAGTATTCTAAGTACTACTTGTTAATAAAACTAAGCTTCATGAGGCCAATATCCATCATCATTGTTGCAGTATGTTCGATAGTGCTTGCGACCATAATCAGAGTTAGAACTATGTTGTGGCGGTGAGCCTCGTATTTCAAATTTGGCTCTTTGATAATGCTCTCCTGCCTTACCTTCTGGTTTTCCATCGTTAATCCATAATGTATAAGCACGTTCTTCTACATCTTTCATATGGTCATTTGGTATTCCATGTCCCATTTCATAGTCTGTAAATCTAGTCCAAGTTTGCTCTAACCATTTTCTTTGTTCTGCTTCAGTTTTTTTTACGAATGTTTTTTGTTCACATAGAAAATTGCGATCAAAAAACGCATATTCTAAGTGAGAGTATGCTATGCCGCTGGCTATTAGCCTTTCTAATTTTCCTAGTAGGCCGGGCTGTCTGTCATCTACCATATTTGTAACAACTGCATAATTAGCAGTCATATCCCATCCTACTTTGTAATCTTTACCGTAAAAACTTTTATCCAGTTTAATTCCGATGTTATACATTTTATAACTCCTGTTACACTATTGCATCCATTTTGTCTTAGTAAGAGATAATCCACTTCTTTCAAACCATAAGTCAATCTTCTCATTCGTAGAATTTGAATTGCAATAATTTTTCTTGAAATTATTAATCTTTTTATCTTTACTAATAAACCAAGTTGATAATCTACTCCATTTGAATCCTAAGAATCTAATTGGACACCTTTTAAACTTGTCATTTGGAGTTTCTAATAATAATTTTCTTTTAGCAAAAGAAACAGCATTTCTACAAATTTTGTAAAAATTATAATATGAATTAGCAGTACATTCATTATAATACTCATCTTTTTCAGTTTCAGTTTTATTTTTAGGTATTATTATACTACCCGTAGTATGTTTCACTTTAGTTGGTATTATAGACTTTGTTTTAGTATTTTTTTCCATAATAGCGATAGCAGGACTCGAACCTGCAACCTTTCCCGTATGAAGAGCTTGCTCTGCCAATTGAGCTATATCGCCGTATTCTCTATATCGACATGTTATTAAATAATAAGCCAGATACCAGAATTGAACTGGTAACTTAATTTTACGAGAATTATGTTTTTCCAATTAAACTAATCCGGCTTAGTTTTTAGTTCCACTGCCTGTCTTGTCGTAACGCCAGAAAAATCCAGGGAATATTCTATACCAACGATTGTTTCCCTCGCAAACAGACGAAGTTGGATAATTTGGAGCAAATGCTAGTCTCCATAACTTCCATTTAAACCATGATTTCTTTTTTATCTTTACAACATCTTTAATCTCTTTAATCTCTTTAATCTCT
>Ga0105051_10000249_pt1 | contig 71988 bp, 66 predicted proteins | sample FRY02_FD_78383 | JGI IMG/M metagenome (GOLD analysis project Ga0105051, IMG submission 78383) | Freshwater microbial communities from Lake Fryxell liftoff mats and glacier meltwater in Antarctica - FRY-02 (megahit assembly) | ecosystem: Environmental > Aquatic > Freshwater > Ice > Glacier... | reverse complement strand
CAAAAGTTTGTTTTGGCTTTTAAGAAGTTTAGTTTTTACCGCTGCGGAGCGGTAGTTCAGTTGGTTAGAATACCGGCCTGTCACGCCGGGGGTCGCGGGTTCGAGTCCCGTCCGCTCCGCCAAATAATTTAATTAAAAAGCGCCTCTTGGGGCGCTTTTTTGTTTTATGGGCCATTTAGTGAGCCATTTAGTAGGCTATTTATTGGTTGCATTAAGCCACTATAGTGTTTGCAGTGACTGGCGCACCATTCCAATTGCGTTCGCAACACCGGCTTACACAAGCTTAGGAACTTGGGTAAGAGCGTTACTGAAGGTGAGTACGCTCGCATCTCTTAACCAAGCGGTAATTGCAAAATAACTGAATGCTGGTCAACTGCCGTTATCACTAACTCATGAAAAATTTTAAGTGTGTAACGGCTTGCGTATATCGAATCAATCTACCCCAGAGCACTCAACAAAGCCTGCGCGGCAGGTTCCGATGAGGCAGGGTTTTGGCCGGTAATGAGCAGGCCATCGGAAACAACATGGGGCAGCCAGTCGTCACCTTTCGAGTAGTGCCCGCCATTACGGTTTAGCATGTCTTCCACCAAGAACGGAACCACGTCGGTCAAACCCACCGCACTTTCTTCGGTATTGGTAAAACCGGTTACTTGCTTGCCATGCACGACTGATTTTCCATCGTCTGCTTTGGGGTGGCGAAAAACCGCTGGCGCGTGACATACTGCAGCTACCGGCTTACCAGCGGCTAGCATCGATTCGATTAGTTTGATCGACGCGGCATCTTCTGCCAAGTCCCATAAAGGGCCATGACCGCCGGGGTAGAACACTGCGTCAAAATCATCAGAAACAACAGCGTTAAGTGGCTCGGTGCTAGCGAGTAGCGCCTGTGCAGCCGTGTCTGTCCGAAATCGTTCGGTGGCTTGGGTTTGCGCACTAGGGTCGTCGCTCTTGGGGTCAAGCGGTGGCTGCCCGCCAAGTGGCGAGGCCAGCGTAATGTCGTGGCCAGCATCTTTGAACACATAGTAAGGGGCGGCAAATTCCTCGAGCCAGAAGCCGGTTTTATGGCCAGTGTTGCCGAGTTGATCATGCGAAGTCAGAACCATTAGTATCTTTTTCATCGTATTTATTTCCTTATAAGATGATTTTGGTATTGGGTTTAAGTCATTAGACTTCTAACTAATGAGTGAGGTTGCCGTTTTTAGTCTTAACCAGATGAATAACCACCGATTATTGCCTAATGGTGTCAGGTAGCCACGTTGCGATCTGGGGGAAGATAATCAACAAAATAGTCGCTAAGACAAGTAGCAAGAAAAATGGAAATGCGGCCACAGCAACTTGCCATAGATTTCTACCCGTTATCGACTGCAAAATAAAAAGATTTATACCAACAGGCGGGGTAATTTGCGACATTTCGATCACTACAACCATAAAAATACCGAACCAAATAGGGTCAATACCTGCTTGCTGGGTGATAGGCATAATGACTGCAGCGGTTAACACCACAATTGAAATACCGTCTAAAAAACATCCCATTAGAACAAATAGCAAAGTGAGTGCAAAAAGCAGCTCATACTTGCCCAGCTCTAGTGTACCCACCCAAGCAGAAAGCTCTCGGGGAATACCTGTAAACCCCATCGCTGTTGACAAAAAGGCGGCGCCCGCCAAAATGAAAGATACCATAACACTGGTCTTGGTGGCACCTAATACGCTATCAATAAAGCTTTTTCGAGTTAATGACCCAGTAAACAAAGCTATTAACAAAGCACCCACAACGCCCACTGCCGCAGCCTCGGTAGCCGTTGCAATGCCCATGTAGATCGACCCAATGACCGCTATCATGAGCAGCACAATCGGGAATAACTTAGCCGTTTCACGAATTCGTTTAAAAAACGGAATACGCTCTTCTCTTGGCGGCACCTTAGAGGGGTTAAGCATTGACCAGACAGCCAAATACCCCATAAATAAAACCATTAACATCAAACCCGGCAACACACCCGCAATAAACAACCGCGTAATCGAGACATCTGCGGCCACGCCATAGACGATCATAATGATTGATGGCGGAATGAGAAAACCCAGCGTAGAAGAGCCTGCCAAACTACCAATAGTGGTTTGTTCGTCATAGCCGCGTTTGAGTAATTCTGGAATGGTAATGCGACCAATCGTGGCGGTGGTAGCGGCTGAAGAACCTGAAACCGCAGCAAAAATACCGCAACTTAAAACGTTAATATGTATTAGACGACCAGGAAATCCAGCCAGCCATGGTGACAAGCCTTCAAACATGTCTTTTGCTAAGCGCGTTCTATATAGTATTTCGCCCATCCAAATAAACAAAGGTAAAGCGGTTAACGCCCAGCTTGAACTTTGCCCCCAAATAACTGTTGCTTGAATGCTAGCTGCCGGAGCATGCGAAAACAACAACATACTGATTAAGCCAACCGACATCAAGGTGACGGCTACCCAAACACCTGACGCCAATAGCACCAACATCATGACAGCGACGATTAAACCAATTGTTGAGACGTCCATGATTTAGTCCATCACTCGTTCTTTGTTTTTTTCGAAATTCGGCTCTTTGCCTCGAAAAACATTTACTAAGTCTTCGAGAACAGCCAAACAAAATAGCGAAACGCCAATGCCCATACTTAATTGAGGAATCCAGATGGGGTACTTCAGAATGCCTGTTGATACCTCTTTAAAAGCCCAGCTTTCATAGACTAACGTTATGGAATTAAACGCCCAAATAGCAATCATCGCGGCTGCAAACGCAAGCCCTAACAACATCATGATGCGTTGGCCTTTTGTTGAAAACCGATCAGTCAGTAGGGTGACACGAATATGAGACCCCGATCGAAACGAATAAGCCAACCCCAAAAAGCTGCTTGCCGCCAGTGAGTAACCGGCAAACTCGTCTGCAGACGGAATTTGCTTGTTGAAGAAACGGGCAACAATTTGAGCCACGACCAAAGTAGCAATCGTCACTAAAAAGATACCTGCTAAGTAGCCGCTCCAGGTGAAGAGCCGATCAAAGAATTTACTGAGCATGGTGTCCAGTTCCAGAGAAAAACAAAGCCGGAGCATTGCTCCGGCTTTGGGACTTTAGATAAAATTAACGCAATGGTGCGAGAATTTTTTCTGCATTGGGGCCAACGGCTTCTGCCCACTCAACTGACATCACGTCGCCAATTTGTGCCAAAGATTTGGTCACGGCTTCGTTAGCTGTACGGTACTGCATTTTTGCCTTAAGCTGGTCAGTGGTTTTGCTGAAGACTTCTTCGCTCAACTTCCAACCGCGTGTTTCAGCCGTTTTACCCGCATCAATTATCGCTTGTTGCGCTTTTGGGGTTAAACGTTTGAAGGCTGCCTCATTTACATAAATCATGTTCTTGGGCATCCACGCTTGCGTGTCGTAGTAATAGTTTGCGAATGTCCAGGCTTCTGTACGCACACCGGTTGCCGCTGAAGTCACCATAGCATCTACTATACCTGCAGTGAAAGCCTGAGGAATTTCAACGGCCTCAACCGTTGTGGGTACGGCCTTCATCAACATTGCCATTTTTTCAGTGGTTGCGTTGTAAGTACGAAACTTAACGCCTTTCATGTCGGCAATGGTTTGAATCTCTTTCTTGGTATAGAAGCCTTGACCTGGCCATGGCACAGCGTAAATTAAACGCATACCCTGTTCTTGCAGGTAAGCTTCAACGAACGGGCGTTGCCCTTGCCAAAGCTTCATAGCGCTTGGGTAACCTGTGACCAAAAACGGAATAGCATCGACTTGAAAAATTGGGTTTTGGTTGCTTAAATTAGCCATCAATGTTTCGCCAATTTCTACTTGGCCGGTACGCACTGCGCGCGGAATCTCGGGATGCTTAAAAAGAGACTGGGCTGAATGAACCGTAATAGATAACTCGCCACCCGAGATTTTATTGACATCAGCCACAAATAGCTGAATGTTCTGGGTATGGAACTCTGATTCTGGGTAGGGGGTGGCCATGTTCCATGTGGTTTGAGCTATAGCGCTAAACGACAAAGTCGCTACGGCTGCTGTTGCTATCAAACTTTTATAGGTTGTGCGCATAGGATTTATCTCCGGGTTTTTGGTGACTGTCTAAGTTGCCTAACAAGAAAGAAAAATATTATCAGTCTTGCGGGGTCAGTACAACTTATTTCAACCTATTCAAATCATTTTTAATAGGTCAGCTTTTAATATATGTCACGTATTTTTTACTTGACGTCGCTTAAAGCAACTAATTTATGCGCCGCTGCGTCTTCAAGCTCACTTTTTGCACGTCGCAATATTTGCCAACCACTATGCAAGGCTAAGCTAGCCATCAATACAGCAACTATTAGATCGGGATAGGCTTTACCTGTGCCCAACACACCTAAAGCGGCCAACATCACAGCAACATTGCCTATTGCGTCATTGCGTGAACATAACCAAACGCTTCGCATGTTGGCGTCACCTTCACGAAAAATATAAAGCATAGCAGTCACCGACACATTGACAATCAATGCCAAAAAGCCAACAGCACCCATCGCGACAGGGTTAGGCGCTTGACCGTTAAACGCAGCGTAGATTGCATAACCTAAAATATATAGACCAAACGCACACATGCTCAGTGCTTTAAGTTGTGCCGCGCGTGCACGCCAAGAAATGGCTGCCGTCAATACCGCTAGTGACACACCATAATTGGCCGCATCGCCAGCAAAATCGATGGCGTCAGCCCAAAGAGAAAGTGAGCGGGCAATTGAACCAGCCCAAACTTCCACAAAAAACATCGCCGCATTTAATATCAACGCAACCCAAAGCAAACGTTTATAAAGCTTAACATTGACCATACTTTCAGCAGGTGGGCTGTGGTTGTGGTCGTCGCAGCAAGCCATATGTTTAGCCTTAAATGTTAATTGCTTCGGTCTTAACCCACCGCATGGCGACGTATAACAAAACCGCACATGCTGAAATAAAAATATACATCATGCCTGCGCCTGCAAGGCGTATTAAATAGCCTGCAAGTAAAGGCCCAAGGGTTGCCCCAATACCGTACATCATTAATAAAATAGCACTCAAATTGACACGCTTTTCTGGGGCAATGATATCGTTTGCGAACGAACCGGCTTGAGCGTAAAGGGTAAATTGCAAGGTGCCGGTGGCTGCCCCCAATACCAGCAACCATTCAAATGAAATGGGTAGCCAACCCCATAAGAAAACACTCAATACTGCCAGCACCGCACCGTTTATTGCAATCAGTCGTTCGCGCGGCATACGGTCAGACAACCAACCCATTGGCCATTGAGCCAATAGCCCTGCCAACACCGTTGTCGACATGAAGGTTGCCACTTGTAGGGTGTCAAAAGACTGCAAGGCGCCATAAACCGCACCAAAGCCATAAAAAACGCCAGTAATGCTGCCCGTTAGAAACATGGTGATGAGCGCCTGCGGCACGCGATTCACAAAGTATTTAATATCTAATGGTGCGGGGCTAGGCACCAAGGGGTGCGCCTGAGTTGACCAAACAATGGGTATTAAACACAATATGTGACCAATCGCCACCAATGTTAATGGTCGCCAATCAAGTGTTGGGTAGAGGGTAATCGCCATTTGCCCAAGCGCTATACCCAAGCCCGACATGACCAGATAAATTGAAAAAACACGACCCCGATTATGGTTTTGAGTTTTTTCGTTAAGCCAGCTTTCAATCACCATGTATTGCAAGACCATGGCCATGCCCACAACTGCTCTAAACACCACCCACATTGCCAAGTCATCAACAAGCGTTTGTGCCAACACCATAACAGCTGACGTGGCTGATGCCACAGCAAACGCCCGCACATGCCCGACCCGCACAATCATTAAATAACCGGCTCTGGCACCTATAACTAACCCAAAATAATAGGCAGATATGAGTGCGCCCACCCATACTTGGCTCACACCGTCAGCAGTGAGTTTCAAACCCATGTAAACGTTGAATAACCCAAGCCCCATTACCATCAAGAGGGTTGCGATAAAGAGCGATGAAAAACCGCGAATGGTGAAAAACATGACTCACTTTGGCCTATAAATAGGCATTTACTAAATAACTAATTTGTAACAATTAAAAATGTTTAAGGGTTAAGCCCGCAATCATCGAACTTAACCCTTTCACGAACAACTTTAATTTAAATTATCTAAATTATCTAAATGATCTAAATCGAATAACGTATTAAAGATGTTTAATCATTGCCTCAGCTGAACTGACTTCAAAACTACCGCCTGACTCAACTTCTAAGGCTTTAATAACGCCGTTGTCAATAATTGCAGCGTAACGCTGTGAACGCATACCCATATTACGTGCAACCAAATCTAACTCTAGGCCCATGGCTTTGGTCCAGTGGCCTGAACCGTCACTTAACATGCGCACTTTACCAGCCGTATGTTGATCACGGCCCCAAGCGCCCATAACGAAAGCGTCGTTAACCGCTACGCACCAAATCTCGTCAACACCCTTTGCCATAATTGCATCATGGTGCTTCACAAAACCAGGTACGTGCTGAGCCGAACAAGTGGGCGTAAACGCGCCGGGTAAAGCAAACATTAGAATCTTTTTGCCTTTTACCAAGTCAGACACTTTGAAATCATTAGGGCCAACTGAACAACCTTCACCTTCGACTTCCACAAACTCAGTTAACGTACCCTCGGGTATCGTTGCGCCTACTTTTACAGTCATGCTGATTACTCCTTAAAATTTAGAAATTGTTATTAATTTTAAAATAGATAATATTTTTGGTGTGGTACTTGTCTTTGAAATTAAGGTTTAATCTTCTTTCACTCGATAAACCAAAACAGCTATTTTTGACATGGCCAACACTTTAGCGGTGACACTACCTAGCAACAAGCGAGACAAACCGCTGCGGCCATGACTACCCATAAAGATGATGTCGCAATGATGTTTGGTTGCCGCAACAACAATACCGTCGGCAATGTTAAAGTTTGTAACCGCTTCAGTGACTACCCCCACATTTGCCGTTTCAGCCCGGTCAGCAACCGCTTGCAAATATTTTTTAGCTTGCTCAGCCGTTGCTTTTTCGTAGTCTTCATCGGTAATCGCGTAAGCCGCGGCCATACCGTCAAAACCAATCGTGGCTGCAAAGGGCTGACCCACATATAGGGCTACAACCTCGGCGTTGATCGATTTGGCGAAAATGATACCGGCATTGGCTGCTTGGGCTGATAAAGCAGAACCATCGGTTGGAATCAGAACTTTTTTAAACATGGCGGGCTCCTTTTAATAAAGAGGTAACGTTACCTCGAGAATTTTGCCGCTATTAACACTTTTAAGCGTTTTCTTGTATAACCGACCTTTATTCATGGTAGCGCTTAATTCAAAAAAGACCAAATTTCTTAATCAACCCCCCACCTGTCACATTTGAACTGAGTTACCCCGCTGCCATGGCACTTTGAAAAAGAACCGTACACCGCGCACCCGAACGACAGTAAGCTAAAACAGGCGCAGGCATGGTTTGTAACAACTCAGCAAAACGTGCCACATCATCAGCAGAAATTTGGCTGCTAATAACCGGCTGATATTCAACCCGCAAACCTGCAGCGATTGCAGCGTCTGACACTGACTGTGCAGTGGGTTGATCAGCCCCACCTTCGAAGTCAGGGCGGTTAATAATGACACTTTTATAGCCTAACTTCGCAATTTCAGCCATATCTTCGGGCCCTAATTGGGGTGCAACCGCAAAATCAGATGTGATTCGGTTAACGGGTGTGGCCATAAAACGTTGCTCCTAGTTGTTAAAATTAATCAATACTAAATTCAGTATATTGTATTGAAACAATCAAAGCACAACATGTCTAGCGACTCTAAAAGTAAATCAAACGTCACCATTTGGCACCTTGACCCAGCACGCGTGACTGCACCTCGGTGTATTGAAACCTTAAAAACTTGGCTTTCAGAGGTGGAAACTGAACGTATGGTGCGCTTTCATCGAGCTAAACATCAGCACGCGTTTTTAGTTAGTCACGCCTTAAAAAGGGCTGCCCTTGCAGACGTTTTAGGCCTTAACCCGGCTGAACTTGATTTTGGTGTGGGCTCTCATGGTCGACCATACTTATTAGGTCACAGCCGCAGCAAAGTTGATCTACAAGTTCAAGGCGAGCAACAAGGCCTCATCAATTTACAGTTTAATTTAAGTCACACTGACGGCATGGTTGCCATCGCTGTTAGTCAGGATGCTTTTATTGGGCTTGATGTTGAAAACCTCAACCGTAAAATACCTGAGACTGCGTTTGCAGCAAGATTTTTTACGCCCACAGAACATGACGATATTTTGGCGCATGAACACACCCAAGACAGCCACCGACTACTTGAGTATTGGACATTAAAAGAAGCTTTTATTAAAGCCGAAGGGCTCGGTATTTCAATTGGACTTGACACGTTTTATTTTGATTTAACGCAAGCCCAACCAAACATTCACTTTACGCCAGAAGCTCGGCCACCCAGCCACCCTTGGCAGTTTATGCAAATTAAACACTCGGAAATGCACCTAATGGCCTTGGCATGGGCACCACAAATAGACCAGACCAAACAACCTGCCATGCGCAACCTATTAAACAATCAAGCGCTATATCAACGCGTCAATTGTGATGTTAGAGCGGCTGATAGCCTGTTGAACGTTAAGTGCTGAAAGCAATACTTAGACTAGAACCTTGATCAAGATGATGTGGAACCAGCGCTTAAAACCGGTGCGATAAATTCAGGCCTAAACCCACACCAGTGCTGTAGTTGTCACTCAACGTTTGACTTCCGTCAGCAGAGGTGGCTTTCACTTGGCCGCCTGCCATGGCTGCTAAATAGAAATCAAGACTGGTCATGGGGGTAAACGAATAAGATGCACGGGCAAAAATTGGAATGTAGGTATTTTGACCCACACCGCCAGCAAACGAACCTGAGTTATTTAAACGAAAGCGATCTTGGCGGTAAGAACCACCTAGGCCAAACTTCCAAGCTTGATTAACCTCGTAAGTGAGCTCCAAACCCGCGCCACCCGCTGGGCCAGCAGACAAGGGGTTAGCTAAAGTCAGTTTGGGTGTGATCTTCCAGTTAACGACTAAGAATGGAAAGGTTTTGGTTTGGTCAAATTCCTTAAATACACCCGCCCCCAAACCCAAGGTCAGGGTAGGTGAAAAAGTTTTTGCCGCAGTTAATACACCACCATAAACTGCAGAACCTGCTGTACCTACGCCGTCTTCAGCGCGCCACTGCAAAATGGGCATTAGCCCCAAGCGCAAGTCAGCAATGGGATTATAACCAAGGTTTAAGCCGATTTGGGTATTGTTGATGCCTTGCCAAGGTGCCGAACCACCAAAAGCCCGAGTGTTACCCCATGACCAACCTTGGTGGCTGTAACCCACTGAAACCCCGCCAGAAAACTGAGAATTGAACTGGCGCGACAGGTTTAAACGTGCACCCGCGTCATACCAATTAAAGCTTCCACCTTGATCAAGGTTTGTTGAAAGTTGCGTCACACCCGTTACTGAACCCGAAACAATTTGGGTACCTGGGGGTTGTGTTTGACTTAAAGCGGCCGGTGCACTGATTAAACTGCCTAATGCTAGGGCAGTAAAACTGATTGCGCTGAGATTGGCTCGGTGCATGGCATGATTCCTTAGTCATTAAACTGTAAGGTTAATGGTAATTGATTTGTACCCAATCATTCATAATTTGGTTTTTAATTTATGGTTATTTTTGTTTTAATTTGTAATCACTTGTGTGACCCATTTCTTGCTTTCTCAGGGCCTCATCACCCGCAGCAAAACCCTGTAATGGGGTATGTAACTTACACCTTTATTTGAGCCCGTCATGCACGCTTTTTATGCTGATCATTTTGTTTTACCGTTACCAACGGGTCATCGTTTCCCGATGGAAAAATACAGTTTATTGCGCGAAGCGGTTGCACAGATGCCCACTGTCGAGTTGCTTGAAGCGCCTGCTGCAACTGATCGACAAATTTTATTGGCTCACGACGTAGCCTATGTTCAGAGCGTTATTCATGGCACCCTAACGGCTCAAGCACAACGTGAAATTGGCTTCCCCTGGACACTGGGCATGGTCGAGCGCTCACGGCGCTCTGTTGGGGCAACCATTGCCGCCTGCAAAGCAGCATTACATGACGGGGTTAGCGTAAATTTAGCAGGGGGCACACACCATGCTTATCGCTTTAAAGGCAGTGGGTTCTGTGTGTTTAATGACGCAGCTATTGCCGCACGCGTCATGCAAAGACAGCATACTTCAGCTTTAAAAGTTGCGATTGTTGATTTAGATGTTCATCAAGGTAATGGTACGGCTTCAGTTTTAGCCCAAGACGAATCAATATTTACCTTTTCAATGCATGGTCAGCATAACTTTCCATTTCGTAAAGAACCCAGCGACTTAGATGTTGGTTTACCTGACGGCACCACCGATGATGCCTATTTAACAGCCCTTGATACCGGTTTAAATGAGTTGAACGACCGTTTCAAACCTGACTTTTTGATTTATCTGGCTGGTGCAGATGCCCATGAAAATGACCGATTAGGGCGATTAAAAATCTCTCAGCAAGGCATGCTGCGACGCGATGAAAAAGTGTTTGAGTTTGCGAAACAACGTCAAATTGGGGTAGCTGTTGCCATGGCAGGTGGGTATGGCCATGACATTCATCAAACAGTTGCTGTGCACGCTCAAACAGTTTCTACTGCAGCACGCTTTGAACATACACACCATGTTGAATGATTCGGTCCGCATTCTTATTGCGAAGCGCATACGTTCAATGACGGGGTCAACTAAGCCACCCACTATATTTTTAGAACCGGCAGGTGATGCGGGCCTTTTTGGGCCCACTTCAGTCACTTGGTTGGTGCACGCGCACTTTGTTTCAATGTTGGTGGGTGGGCTGTCATCTCTACTGATTCAGGCACTACACCCCGGTGCTTTAGCGGGCGTGTGGGACCATTCAAGTTTTCGTACTAATCTTAAAGCACGCTTAGGTCGTACCGCTTATTTTATTGCTGCCACCACCTACGGCGGCACTAATATGGCGCTACAGGCCATTGCACAAGTCAATCAGGTGCATGAACATATTAAAGGCACGCGCCCTGACGGTTCTGCTTACAGCGCGCGCGACCCTCATTTATTAAAGTGGGTGCATTTGGGCGAAACGATTAGTTTTTTAAATGCTTATTGCACACATGGCGATAGACAACTTGCGCAGTCAGCACGTGATCAATATTTTTATGAAATGACCCGAGTCAGTGAACGCTTGGGGGCAACACTTTTACCCGACTCACAAGCAACAGCGTTAAACATGCTCAAAGCGTATGAGCCAGAGCTGAGATTTGATGATCGTGCAAGAGAAATTTTGCACGTTATTGACAACTTTCCTGCTGATTTACAAGACCGGGTTTTTGTAAAACTGATCATTCAAGCGGCCTACCATGCCTTGCCTGAATGGGTGCTCGCGATGATGCAACGGGCACCCGCCCCGTTATGGCAAAAGAAATTAACCCACAGATCTTTGGCTTTGCTGTCAAGCCCGATTGATTGGGCGCTACAAACTGAAGGGGTGGCGGCCCATGCTAGGCGCCGCATGCAGGCCCTTAAAAACCCTTAGCAACCGATACCAACATACCGACTCGACCTGCGTTGTAACCTTGTGATGTCAAGGCAAATGCGTTTGAGGAAGCCCCCACAACCGAGACCCCAAAGACCCAACCACTGATGTCTTTTGTAACCCCCGCTTTGTAATCAAAATAACCGCTTAATGGGCTACCGGTAACAGCATTCGTTGCATTGTTAAGTGTTTGGTAACCCGCATGTAAACCAATACCCCAACCAGAGCCTAAATCGTAATTGGCATTACCGTCAAAATACCAGTTGCCTTTTGAATCAGCACCACCAAAATAATTAGTCGGTGCGTAATACGCTTTTAACGTGTAATTTTCATAGCCCATACCTAAATAAAGCTCGGTTGTAGAGGGTGACACAGCCACTGCGGCCCCCGGGTAAGTATATTGAATGACACCCGCATCAAGGGTTATGCCATTGCCAACAGCGCCCTTCCAACCGCCGTAAAAATCCATTTCTAACGATGCGCCATTTACCCAGTCAACATTAGAGTTCCAATTACCTAAATAAAAACCTGACGAGTGTGACAAATCAATTCCAAGTTGCCCGGCAGGTCTGAAATTCGTTTGTGAATAGCCTCTGAAGCGGTAATCGTTAATTACGGTAGCGTTACCTGTCAGCGTAAAACCATTACCCAAATCTGTTCCACTTGCTGAAGCAACTGTTGCGCCCGCTTCATTTTCTTTGGTTGCGTCAGCAGCTTGTGCAGTTTGCATGCTAACAACGAGTAGTGGTGCACTTAACAATGAGGCAAACAAACGATTTTTCTTCATGATGTGTTCCTGTTGAATAAAATTAAAAATTGGGGCTAAAGCGTTGTGCAAGCGAGCTCAGATTTAGAAATAATGGTTGCCATGGCTTGATGATGAGTAACCATGCGACGCCTTTTATTCTTAGCACTTATCGTGCCAACCCTAATTTTCAGTATTTATTCGGCTTATTTTTTGCTTCAATCGATAAAAAAAATAGCACCGTCACATAGCTGATAACGGCGCTTAAAAAATATTTTTTTATCTTTGCTTCAGATATTGACCATCATGTTGCATGGGTCTCATTACGTAATCTATTTTTTATAAAGCAGCACACTATTTTTACAAAGCACCACATTGATGCGCAATGAACGCTCTTTTTTGATGCCAATGTTTTTAAACGTTTGTTAAAAAATTGTTCCGTCATTTTTAAATTCAATTTTTTAATTAAGCGGTCAGTCTTGCAATGAAAAAGGTCATTAAAAAAAGAGTAAAATATGCGTATTAATACTCATTCTCATTTAAAAACAGACCGAATCTATGTTGCTTAACTTAAGCCCCTCATCAACGCCCATCACGCTTGAACATGCCCAAATTGGGGTTACATACCGCGTACTATCAGTCAAAGCCGATACTCGGCTAGCGCACAGCGATCAACATTTAAAAGACCTTGGTTTTTTACCAGGCGAACACGTTATTTTAAAAAAACGTGGTGTGCCGGGGGGTGACCCTATTGTGGTTCGCATCGGTTCTTCTAATTTCGCTTTGCGTCGCGCTGAAGCCGCGTGCGTTTTAATTGAGCAGGCTTAAGTCATGCAAGAAAATAAAATATATATTCACCCCACTGGCCCTTTATTTGCCTTGGTAGGTAACCCAAATTGTGGCAAAACCGCCTTATTCAACCAACTCACTGGTAACCGTCAAAAGGTAGCCAATTATGCCGGCGTCACGGTTGAGCGCAAAGAAGGCCGCTTTACAACCCCATCTGGTGCACACGTGCGTGTACTTGATTTACCGGGCACCTATAGTCTTTACCCTCGCTCAATCGATGAGCAAATTACATGCAATGTTTTAATGGGTCGAGCAACGGGTGAAAAAACACCTGATGTTGTCATTTGCGTGGTTGATGCAACCAATCTGCGCCGTAGCTTACGTATTGTGCTGGCCGTTGAGCGCTTAGGCTCGCCGTGTATGGTTGCACTTAATATGGTTGATGAAGCCAAGGCACGGGGCATTAACATTAACGCCGAAAAACTATCAAACGCGCTCGGCTTACCCGTCATTGCTACAGTTGCTATACAAAAAGGGGGTGATGCAGCCCTACGTATGGCCATTGACCAAGCTTTAATCAAGCGTAAGAGCGCAACTGTTACCCACACGAGTACCGAAACATCTGTCAACTTCGCTACTCATACGCCTACCGCTCATGCACCCGCTCATGCACCCGCCCATGCAACCACCATCGCACTAAGCTCTGCACACACCGCAACCCCTGTTGAACACGACCACCAACGCATACAAGAAATTTTGCGCGATTTATCGCTTGACCGAGTCATTCCTGATTTACGAAGCGAGCGTATTGATCAAATCGTTTTACACCCTGTTGTTGGGCCCATCATTTTGGTGGCCATACTCTTCTTTATATTTCAAGCCATGTTCAGTTTGGCTGAAATACCAATGGAATTTATAACGGGTGCAACTGAACACGTAGGTAGTTTTATCACCACTTGGTTGCCAGACAACTGGCTACGTAGCCTATTGGTTAATGGCATCATCGCTGGGGTAGGTGGTGTGGTGGTATTTTTACCGCAAATTTTAATTTTATTTTTCTTCATATTAGTGCTTGAAGAATCAGGTTATTTACCCCGTGCCGCATTTTTACTTGACCGAATAATGGGTAGTGTTGGGCTATCAGGTCGCTCTTTTATTCCCCTACTGTCAAGCTTTGCATGCGCCATTCCTGGCATTATTGCGGCGCGAACCATTCCTAATGTGCGTGACCGTATGGTCACCATTCTTATTGCGCCACTCATGACGTGTTCTGCGCGTCTACCCGTATATGTCTTACTTATCAGTGCGTTCATACCCAATCAGCTTGTTTTAGGCGGTTTAGAACTACAAGGTTTGGTTATGTTTGGTCTTTATTTTGCGGGTATTTTTGGCGCCATGGCTGTTGCTTGGTTCCTTAAAATGTTTACATCAAAAAATTCTCGCGTTCGCCCTCTCATGATGGAATTACCGACCTACCGTTGGCCACGCATAAAAAATCTAGCGATTGGTTTGTGGCAACGTGCAGCCCTGTTTTTAAAACGTGTGGGCGGCATTATTATGATAATGACTATCGCTTTATGGTTTTTAGCCAGTTTCCCGGGTGCACCAGACGGGGCAGTTGGCCCCGCTATTGAATACAGCTTTGCAGGCATGATCGGTCATGCACTGGCTTATGTACTTGAACCAATTGGTTTTAATTGGCAAATTGCCATTGCGTTGGTGCCGGGTATGGCTGCTCGCGAGGTGGCTGTCAGTGCACTGGGTACGGTCTATGCGCTATCTGCTACGGGCGATGCCGCAGCCGAGTCATTAATTCCTATTATTTCAGCACAATGGTCTTTGGCTACCGGTCTATCGTTACTCGCGTGGTATGTTTTTGCACCACAATGTTTATCTACAATTGCCATCATGAAACGTGAAAGCGGTGGCTGGAAGATACCCCTTATTGGCCTCACTTACATGTTCGTTTTAGCGTACGCCTTTTCTTGGGTAACGTTTAATTTGGCTACTCGGTGGCTGGGTTAATTCATCGTTCTAATGTGAATGAAAGCGTGCATGAAAGCGTGAATGAAAGGGTGAATGAAAGCGATCATATACTTTCATAAGCATTAGCGATAAGATTGAAAGATGAACAATATTCGATTCTTGTTGAATGGTAAAGAAACCTTCGCTGCTAATGTTTATTCAACCCAAACACTTTTAAATTGGTTGCGTGCCAACCAGCTCGTTGGCACAAAAGAAGGCTGTGCAGAAGGCGACTGTGGCGCTTGCATGGTTCTAATGGCTGAGCTCAACACCACCCAAGAACTGACCATAAAATCGGTAAATGCCTGTATTCGATTTATGCACACCTTACAGGGCAAAGCCATTTTTACGGTTGAGGCACTTCGTCAAAACCACCTTGATACAACAACAAATTTAACGCTTCAAAAATACCCCCTGCACCCCGTGCAACAAGCCATGGTTGATTGCCATGGTTCACAATGCGGGTTTTGTACTCCAGGTTTTGTGATGTCGCTTTGGGGGGTGTATTTACAAAACGAACACGCTGCGCAGCCCAGCGAAATATCTGATGCATTGTCGGGCAATTTATGTCGGTGCACAGGCTACAAGCCTATTCTTGACGCGGGTCAAAAAATGTACGACTACCTGCGCCCACATTTTGATAAACAGCTGCTTATTGATCAACTCACACAACTGCAGTTATCAATTGATCAGAAGCCTTACAGTGTTGAGACCCAAACGGGTCGTTTTGATGCACCCACAAGCGTTGAGGCTTTACTCGCGTTAAAAGCCACTTACCCCAAAGCAACGATCTTGGCTGGTGCAACTGATGTGGGTTTATGGTCTAACAAACAGTTACGTAATTTGCCACATCTTATATTTTTAGGTGATATTGCCGAACTAAAGCTTATTAGTGAAGACGCTCACGCTATACATATTGGCGCAGCCGCTTCATTAAATGACGCTTACTCTGCAATATGTAAACACTACCCTCAATTGCACGATATTTTTAAACGCTTTGCCTCAACCCCTGTTCGCAACTCAGGCACGCTTGGGGGCAATGTCGCCAATGGTTCACCGATTGGTGATTCAATGCCAGCCCTTATTGCACTGGGCGCCACCATTACGTTAGGCAGTGTTAGCGACTTGCAGAGGCAAACGCGCATCATTGACCTTGAAGATTTTTACTTAGGTTACCAACACAAAGCCTGGCAAGAAAACGAGTTATTAGTTTCAATTCACGTTCCCCTTCCGCAAAACAATATTGAATTTAGAAGCTATAAAGTTTCAAAGCGATTTGATTCAGATATTTCAGCCGTTTGTGGGGCATATGCCATAAGCCTAAAAGAAGGGTTCGTAAACAGCATAAAAATTGCTTACGGTGGCATGGCCGCCACACCCAAACGCGCAAAAGCCGTTGAGGCTGTTTTGCTTGATGCCCCTTGGAATGAAAGCACCGTAAAAGCAGCCATGCAGGAAATGGCCAAAGACTATCAACCACTTACCGATATGCGCGCCAATGCAGCCTATCGGCTCAAAATAGCGCAAAACTTGCTGTGGCGTTTTTATCTCGAAACACAGTCTACGCATGCCTTGTCGCCAAAAGAGCTCAGTGTTTTTGCTGTCAGCACTTAAATCTTAAAACAACATGTTGAGGTCTACTATTCATTCCGTGCCGTCATCAGCAGCTCATCAACCCTCACCCCATGAGTCTGCACACCTGCACACTTTAGGTGAAGCCACCTATGTTGATGACATGCCAGAACTACAAGGCACCCTGCACGGTGCCTTAGGGCTTTCAACCCACGCGCATGCAGAAATTGAATCAATCAATCTTGATGCGGTGCGTAACCTACCGGGTGTGGTTGACGTGTTGCTAGCCGCGCACATTCCAGGCAAAAACGAATGTGGGCCCATTGTGCACGACGACCCTATTTTGGCTGACAAAACAGTGCATTATGTTGGGCAACCCATTTTTATGGTGGTTGCGCAAGACCGTGAGGTCGCACGCCGGGCTGCTCGTCTTGCCAAAATAATCTATCGGCCGTTAACCCCCGAACTCACCCTGCAAGGCGCGCATCAAGAACAGTCATATGTGGTGCCACCGGTTGTATTACAACGCGGTGAAGTGGCTGAAAAAATAAAGTCAGCTCGTCACAAACTGCATGGGCATTTTTCTGTCGGGGGTCAAGAACAGTTTTACCTTGAAGGGCAAATCTCATACGCAATACCCAAAGAAGACGACAGCATACATTTATATTGTTCGACCCAGCACCCCACTGAAATGCAACATGTGGTTGCCCTTGCCCTAAATTTAAAAGCCCATCAAGTCGTGGTTGAAATGCGTCGTATGGGCGGCGGTTTTGGTGGAAAAGAATCACAGTCTGCCCTGTTTGCAGCTTTGGCCTCAGTGGCCGCACGTCGGCTGAATCGACCTGTCAAACTGCGCCCTGATCGTGATGACGACATGATGATCACTGGCAAAAGACACTGCTTCGAATACACCTACGAGGTTGGGTTTAATCATGAAGGGGTCATTGAAGGCGTAAAAATTGAAATGCTGGCGCGAGCAGGGTTTTCAGCTGATTTATCGGGCCCCGTTATCACTCGTGCAGTGTGTCACTTTGATAATGCCTACTACCTTTCAGATGTTGATATTCGGGCTTACGCGTGTCGCACCAACACGCAATCGAACACTGCATTCAGGGGCTTTGGCGGCCCACAAGGTGCGATTGCAATTGAATATATTATTGACGATATTGCACGCACCTTAAGTCTAGATGCGCTGGTGGTTCGCAAAAAGAATTTTTATGGCGTGCTTGAGCGAAATGTCACACCTTATGATCAGACCGTAACAGACAACATTCTTGAACCTTTAGTAGCAGCGCTTGAAAAAAACAGCGACTATACAAACCGACGCGCAGCCATTCAGGCCTTCAACCAAACCAGCCCTATATTGAAGAAAGGCATTGCCTTAACACCTGTCAAGTTTGGCATTTCGTTTAATGTGCAACACTATAATCAAGCGGGTGCATTGGTTCATATTTATGTTGATGGTTCTATTTTAGTAAACCATGGCGGCACAGAAATGGGGCAAGGCCTAAATACCAAAGTGGCCCAAGTGGTTGCCCACACGTTAGGCGTTGATCTTAGAACGGTTAAGTCGACCGCGGCCGACACCAGCAAAATACCCAACACTTCGGCTACGGCCGCCTCAACCGGCACTGATTTAAACGGTAAAGCCGCTGAAAATGCAGCGATTCAAATTCGCGATCGCCTTGCTACGTTTGTAGGTGCAAAACAGGGTGGGGGCATTGAAGACGTCACTTTTGCTGACAATAAAGTCTACTTTAGGGGCGAATTCAAATTATCATTTATTGAATTATGCCGCCAAGCCTATGAGGCCCGTATTCAGCTCTGGTCTGATGGTTTTTATGCCACACCTAAAATTCACTGGAATCGTAGCAAAGTGCGTGGCAGCCCTTTTTATTATTTTGCTTATGGCGCTGCTGTTTCTGAGGTGGTCATTGACACCCTTACGGGTGAATACAAATTACTTAAAGCAGATTTACTGCACGATGCCGGTCGATCGCTTAACCCCGCTATTGACATAGGCCAAATAGAAGGTGGTTTTATACAAGGTGTGGGTTGGTTAACCGTCGAAGAGTTGAACTGGAATCAGCACGGCAAGCTCATGACACATGCCCCTTCCACCTATAAAATACCCTCTGTACACGACTGCCCTGCCCACTTTTCTACCCAACTTTTTGCCAACGAAAACCGAGAAGACACTATTTTGCGCTCTAAAGCGGTCGGAGAACCCCCCTTGCTGCTGAGTTTTTCAGCATTCTTTGCCATCAGAGACGCGATTGCAAGCGTGGGGCCCGCAGGCGCATTACCAAAGTTAAACGCCCCCGCCACACCTGAAGCGATTTTGAACGCGATTGATAGCGTTCAGATTCATTTAAAATCGCCTGTATAACAGGGCAAAATAATGAACACACCATCACTTATTTCAAGTTTCTATGAACGTGGTGATGACGTGTTTGTATTGGTACGTATTAACCAAACTAAAGGCTCAACACCGCGCGAGTTAGGCGCCATGATGTTGGTCAATCAAAACGCGTTGCACGGCAGTATTGGCGGTGGCCGACTTGAACAAGAAGCCATACAAATCGCACTCAACCACATTAAATCATTAACAGTTAAACCACTAAGTGGCATCTCACCAGATTTTGTCGAGGCACAAAAGCCGTTTGTACATACTTTTTCACTGGGCGCCTCGTTGGGGCAATGCTGTGGCGGTAAAGTTGAATTAGGTTTTGAAACGTTGCTGCCTGGCTGTGCAATACCAATGGCATTGCACACATTAGAAAACCAAACTGAATTAACAATGCCCCCCATCATGCTCTTTGGTGCAGGTCATGTGGGTCGCGCACTCGTCAATATTATGGCAACCCTGCCCTGTCAGTTAACGTGGGTCGATAGCCGAGCAAAAGAATTTGCGCGTTACACCACCCCGCTACCCCATCACATTAGGGTAGTGTTGACCGACCCCACAGAAGCGGGCTTGGCTGAGGTAGATGCCGTGGGTGATGCGCCTCCTGGCACCGCCTATGTCGTCATGACACATAGTCACGCCCTTGACCTCGATATTTGTGCCGCCATTTTGCAACGCAATGATTTTGCCTATGTTGGCTTAATTGGCTCTCGCACCAAAGCAGCGCGTTTTCAGCAACGCTTAAGCGAACGAAATATTAGCAATGCAAGTCAACTTGTCTGCCCCATTGGTATTTTAGGTATTTCGGGCAAACAACCTGCGGTGGTTGCATTGTCAGTTGCCGCGGCACTGGCCCAACTTAAACACACCCACATAAACCTACCGGAAACCATATGAACACCATGGCTTCATCACCAACCCCTTTGCTTGAACTTAAAGGTATGCGTAAGGTGTATCAAACAGTTGTGGCCAATGATCACATTGATCTGTGCGTATTACCGGGTGAAATTCACGCTGTATTGGGTGAAAATGGGGCCGGCAAATCTACCTTAATGAAAATGATTTATGGGGTTACGCAACCCACTGCCGGAAAATTATTTTGGCAAGGTCAAGACACCAACATATCAAACCCATCGCAGGCCCGCAAGTTAGGTATTGGTATGGTGTTTCAACATTTTTCATTATTTGAAACATTGAGTGTGGTTGAAAATGTAGCGCTAGGCCTTGATAACCCACCTAAACTAAAACAACTGGCGCAAGACATTACTGAGATTTCTAATCGATATGAACTGCCGATTGACCCCTTTCGTTCTGTTCATACATTATCTGTAGGCGAAATGCAGCGGGTTGAAATTATTCGTTGCTTATTACAAGAACCCAAGCTGCTCATAATGGACGAGCCCACCTCGGTGCTCGCGCCTTCAGCGGTGCGCAAACTATTTGAAACCTTACGTCAGTTAGCTGCAGAAGGCTGTAGCATTTTGTACATTAGCCACAAACTTGACGAGATTCAAGCGCTTTGCCACACGGCAACGGTTATTCGTAGCGGCAAAGTCGTGGCCACGTGCACACCAGCCAACGAAACGCCCCAATCTATGGCGCGCATGATGATCGGCAAAGATTTGACGGCTTATAAACATCAGGCGAGCATACCCGGTGAAACGCTTTTAAAAATTTCAGGCATGTCGTGTGCATCTAATGACCCTTTTGGTATTCACCTGAACAATATTCACCTAGCGGTTCGAGCAGGTGAAATTTTAGGCGTTGCCGGTATTTCTGGAAATGGGCAAAAAGAATTGCTTTACGCCATATCGGGTGAAGAGCTTGTGAGCCAAAGTGATGCCATTCAAATTTGCGGCGTCAATGTTGGCAAAATGAATGCTAGGGGTAGACGACAGTTGGGTTTAAGTTTTGTACCCGAAGAACGGTTGGGTCGCGGCGCAGTGCCTGAAATGTCACTTCAAGACAACGCTCTATTGACAATGATCAAACCAGTCGTTGTCGAACACGGCCTGGTACAGTCTGACAAAGTGAGGGCTTACGCATCAGCTTGCATTGAAAAATTTGACGTCAAATGCAATGGCCCCCAATCTGAGGCGCAATCGTTGTCGGGTGGTAACCTTCAAAAATTTATCGTCGGTCGTGAAATCATGCAAGACCCAAAAGTTATTGTGTTGGCACAACCCACCTGGGGTGTTGATATCGGTGCAGCATTGTTTATTAGGCAAACTTTGCTAGAACTTAGAAATAAAGGCGTTGCTATTTTGGTTATTTCAGAAGAGATCGATGAGCTATTTGAAATTTCAGACCGCATCGTCGTGATGGCTGACGGCAAACTTTCACCCACCAAACTGACTCAAGACACTAACGTTGAAGAAATAGGTGTTTGGATGAGTGGTTTATGGCCAGAAACAGACCAGCCAACTGCTTTAGCCGCTGTGTAAAGCACTTATTTTGGACCCTGCACATGCTGCTTAAATTTGAAAAACGCCCTGTCGCCTCTGAGCTCATGCGCTATATTTCACCGGTCTTGTCAATTGCCATGACGCTGGCGTGTGGCTTTATACTTTTTGGTTTGTTAGGTAAAGACCCCATAAAAGCATTTGAAATATTTTTTATCAACCCCTTAAAAACCAGCTACGGTATTTCAGAATTATTCCTTAAGGCCACGCCTTTAATTTTAATTGCAACCGGCTTGAGCATTGGTTTTCGTGCCAACGTTTGGAATATTGGAGCTGAAGGCCAATTTATTTTAGGTGCAATCGCGGCAACAGGTGTAGCCATTCATTTTGACTATCACCCAAAATTACTATTACTGACTGAAATGGCCATTGCAGGTATGTTGGGTGGCATGTTGTGGGCGGGTATAACGGCTTTTTTACGTACACGTTTTAACACCAACGAAATTCTTGTTTCGCTGATGTTGGTATACGTTGCCCAATATCTGGCTGAATGGTTTGTGCACGGCCCCTGGAAAGACCCTGACGGTTTTGGTTTTCCTCAAACAGTTCTTTTTACTGAAAATGCTTTGCTACCGACTTTATTCGATGGTTTGCGCGTTAATTTAAGTTTGCTTGTTGCGTTGTTTTTTTTAGTCATCGCTTACATTTTTATTTTTAAAAGTTTTTCTGGTTTTAAAATGTTGGTCTCAGGCTACGCGAAAGCGGCATCTCGCTATGCTGGCTTTTCAATTAATAGTTCTGTTTGGTTAGGTCTACTGGCGGGTGGCGCAATGGCTGGCATTGCGGGCATGACAGACGTGTCTGGGCCGGGGGGGCAACTCACCGCTCATATTTCAAACGGCTATGGGTTTGCGGCCATTATTGTGGCCTACGTGGGTCGGTTGCACCCAGTGGGCATATTTTTCTCGGGCTTGCTGATGGCACTGCTTTATTTAGGCGGTGAACAGGCCCAACATTATTTGAACTTACCCGCCTCAATTGGGCGCGTGTTCCAAGGCATGTTGCTGTTCTTTTTGCTGGGTTTAGACATCTTGGTTCAGTATCGTATTCGTTACACCGGCTTTACAAGAAAAGAGGCCTAATGTAATGGAACAAAACATTGTCACTTCCATTTTATTTGCAACCATTATTGCGGGTACCCCCCTTATTATTGTTGCGTTGGGTCAACTTATTGCAGAAAAGGCAGGTGTATTAAATTTAGGCGCTGAAGGCATGATGGCCATGGGTGCCATCGCTGGATTTGCCGTTACATTTCATACCGGAAACCCCTGGTTAGGCTGTTTTGCTGCCATGTTTGCAGGTGCCCTCATGTCTTTAATATTTGCTTTTTTAAGTATTACGCTGTTGGCTAATCAAGTCGCAACCGGGCTAGCCTTAGCCATATTTGGGGTAGGCCTTTCAGCCTTTATCGGAAAACCTTATGAGTCTGAAACACTTGCTGCAGTACCCCCCCTGCGCTTACCCTATATTTCAGATATTCCCATCATCGGTGAGGCCCTTTATAACCAACAATTTATTGTCTATGTCTCTTGGGCGTTGTTTTGGGGTGTCTTATGGTTTTTATACAAATCACGCCAAGGTCTGGTTTTAAGATCAATCGGTGAATCGCCTGCAGTGGCGCACGCCATCGGGTACCCTGTTTTACGCTATCGCTACTTAGCCGTTTTATTTGGTGGTGCCATGGCAGGTTTAGGCGGTGCTTTTATGTCAATGTTTCATACACCCTTGTGGTCTGAAGGTATGATTGCCGGAAAAGGCTGGATAGCGATCGCGCTAGTGGTATTTGCAACGTGGCGCCCATTTAGAGTGATGGTCGGTGCATATTTATTTGGTGGGGTGATGATTGCACAATTGTTTTTACAAGGCTCAGGCCTCAAAATTGATTTGCCCTCGCAAGTACTATCAGCCCTACCGTATTTAGCAACAATTGTCGTGCTAGTGATTATCTCTAGAAACCCATTATCTATTCGTCTACATTCACCCGCATCGTTGGGTAAACCGTATCGACCTGATGCATAATATTGATTTAGCTTTTACTTAGCTTCTATTTAGCTTCTATTTAGTTATAGTTCACTATCAGAGCAGTTTTTTAAACACATCGAGTCTTTTGTAACCTCGCCTAAGCAGTTAAATCAATTATTTATTTCACGGAGCAATTCGTATGAAAATGCCTAAAAGTTTAAAGAAGTCAATGCTGCTTATGGCCGCAATAACAACCCTATCATTATTAGGCGTGGTTCAAGCCGCAGAGCCTGTAAAAGCCTGTTTTGTGTATGTTTCACCTATCGGTGATGCGGGCTTTACTTTTCAGCACGACAAAGGTCGTTTAGAAATGGAAACGGCCCTCAAAGGCCAAGTGGTTACCAGTTACGTAGAAAGTGTGCCTGAAGGCCCCGATGCAGAACGCGTTATTCGTGAAATGGCCACATCAGGTTGCAAAGCAATTTTTGCTACTAGTTTTGGCTATATGAACCCAACAGAAAAAGTCGCGCGTCAGTTCCCTAACGTCGCATTTTTTCATGGTACAGGCTACAAATCAAACGATACAAACTTTGCTAATTACAATGCGCGCTTTTACGAAGCCCGCTACGTCAACGGCATTGTTGCTGGCGAAATGACCAAAACCAATATTTTAGGTTACGTCGCTGCATTTCCTATTCCGGAAGTGATTCAAGGTATTGATGCCTTCACTCTTGGTGCACGTAGCGTTAACCCCAAAGTAGAAGTACGCGTCATTTGGGTTAACACTTGGTACGATCCGGGTAAAGAGCGTGCCGCAGCCCTTACTTTACTTTCACAAAATGCCGACATACTGATGCATCACACTGACTCAACGGCTATTGTTCAAGCCGCACAAGAGAAAGGTAAATATGCTTTTGGTTATCACTCAGACATGTCAAAGTATGGCCCTGATGCACAGCTATCGGCCACCATTCATGAATGGGGTGATTACTACACAGAAAGCATGAAGTCTGTTCTTGCTGGCACGTGGAGACCTAAGAACGTTTGGGGTGGTTATTCAGTCGGAATGATTCGCACCGCACCACTTAGCAAAGCCATACCCGCAAACGTTGTGGCTGAAGTGCAAAAGATAGAAGCTAGCCTCAAAGCAAATAAATTTAACCCATTTACTGGCCCCATTAAGAACCAAGACGGCGTAGTCGTCGTCCCTGCTGGGCAAGTCATGACAGATGCAGAAATTGGCAAGTTAAACTTTTTTGTTGAAGGTGTTGCAAGCAAGTTGCCTACAAAGTAATTTGAGTTATTAAGTAACAGGCGCGGAAACCTCACTTGCAGGTTCCGCGCTTTATTTTTAGTTAGTGTTCTGCCCACGTGACATACTAGTACCAGTACCAGTGCCAGTGCCAGTGCCAGTGCCAGTGCCAGAAATGATGCGCTTTTAAATGGAATAAGTATGCAGCAAGCCTACCGTGCAGAAATAATTGACTTTACTGACGACCCTGCGCGTCACGGCCCTGCTGCGATACGTCACTTTGAAGATGGTTTGCTGGTGGTTCAAGCAGGTAAAGTTGTTGCCGTAGGTCAGGCTGAAACACTCTTGCCTTTTCTTGCACCTGACACACCCGTTCACGACTACCGTCCACAGCTGATTATGCCGGGCTTAATTGACACGCATATTCATTATCCGCAATGCGAAATGATTGCCTCATATGGCGCACAACTTTTAGACTGGCTCAACACCTACACCTTTCCAGCTGAAAATAAGTTTGCCGATTTTCAGCATGCCCAAGCGATTGCACGTTTTTTTGTTGATGAATTGCACCGAAATGGCACCACCTCAGCCATGGTATTTGCCTCGGTTCACCCCCATTCAGTCGATGCTTTATTTGAGGCGGCAGGCAACATGCGATTGATTGCGGGCAAAGTCTTGATGGACCGAAATGCCCCACCAAGTCTACTTGATAAAGCCGAAACAACTTATGACGATAACAAAACGTTAATTGAACGGTGGCATGGTAAAAAAAGATTTTCTTATTCGCTCACACCTCGGTTTGCACCCACGTCAACCGAAGCCCAACTTCAAGCAGTTCAAACGCTGCACCATGAGTTTCCCGACGTTTATTTGCAAACACACGTTGCTGAAAATAAAGATGAAGTGGCGTGGGTCACTGAACTTTTCCCCTGGAGCAGAAGCTACCTTGACGTCTATGATCACTACAACTTGCTTTACGATCGCGCCATATTTGCACATTGCCTTTATTTAAACGATACCGATCGTGCCCGCATGGGTGAAACTGGAGCAGCGATTGCCTTTTGCCCCAGCTCAAATTTATTTCTAGGTAGCGGTTTATTTGATTTAGCCGCCGCCCGCAAGCACCATATTCGCGTCGGTATAGCCAGTGACGTGGGTGGTGGCACCAGTTTTTCAATTTTAGAAAACTTGTCAGATGCTTACAAAGTATTACAACTTAATCATCAACCGTTATCTGCCAGAGAAGGCCTGTATTTAGCCACGTTAGGTGGGGCAAGAGCGCTTAAAATTGATGCTTATGTTGGTAATTTTGAGGTAGGTAAAGAAGCTGATTTTATTGTTATAAACCCTGCTGCCAAGCCCCTCACGGCCCAGCGTATGGCCAACGCAACTCACATTGATGAGCGCTTATTTGCCTTAATGATATTAGGTGACGACCGTCATATTTCTGCTACCTTTATTTTAGGTGAAGCTGTTTTCACAAATCAATTAGCCCCTAAATAGACTGCTTTTATATCAAACATCTCTCAATACCTGATAATCTCTTTTTGAATCTTTCTTAATTGAAACGCACTATTCACCCTTGGGGGCACCATGCTTTACGAACTGCTTAAATTACTTCACGTTGTTGCCATTGTTGTTTGGGTTGGGGGTATGTTTTTTTCCCACTTCTTTCTCAGACCTGCGTTAGGCCAACTTGACATACCTACGCGCTTAAAGTTTATGCACCAAGTTTTAGGGCGTTTTTTTAAAGCAGTGATTATTGCCTCGCTAACAACATTAGTCACGGGCTACTGGATGATCGGTCGTGTTGCCCGCGCCTCGTCTGAAGCCAACATACCTTTTGCAATGCCCTTAAGCTGGACAATTATGGCGGTACTGGGCACCGTTATGGTGTTGTTGTTCTTTCATATTCGCTTTGCGTTGTACAAGCGTTTTACTTTAGCCACATTTGCCCAAGATTGGGACGCTGCGGCAAAAAGTATGCAAACCATTCGTACCTGGGTAAGCATTAATTTGTTGCTGGGTATCGTTACGTTGTTGGTTGCGCTATCAGGCAACATTTAAACAAGCTGTGAAGGCGCAGAATCAAGAATTTTGCGGCTGACAAACAGGTGGCATATAAGAACACCAGCTGTTGGTGGGCGATAGTGGGTTCGAACCACTGGCTTCCACCGTGTGAAGGTGGCACTCTACCCCTGAGTTAATCGCCCGGTTTACAAAATCAAACCATGCGGAATTATACACAGGCGTTGGCATACGCGGAAACCGACTCGTAAAGGTTTCCGCATCATGTGTTAAACCGCAGCACCGCCGGGTTTGCGCCAAGCGCATGTGCCTTTGACTAGGCCATCAAGGGTGTCTAAATAGGTCTCATGTGCCGCCTGTTCAGCTGCTGTAACAGGTACCTCAGCCAGCAATTTAACCACTTGGTCACTTGCGCCCTGACCCAATACCGTAACCGAACTTGTTTCAAGGTGGCTGAACTCATCAATCGCCAAACTATCTTGACCACGCGTCATAGCTAACCACACCTCGGCCAACAGACGTGCGTCAAGCAAAGCACCATGAAGTGTTCTGTGCGCGTTCGAAACACCGTAGCGATCGCACAGTGAATCAAGCGAGTTACGCTTACCTGGGTGCAGCGATCGGGCATGCAATAGCGAGTCAGTCACCCCACTACAAAACTCAATAATTGGCGGGCGCCCTAAGCGTGATAGCTCTGAGTTGAGAAACTTTAAATCAAACGGAGCATTGTGAATGATCAACTCAGCACCATCAACAAATGCTAAGAGCTCATCAACTTTACTTTCAAAGCGAGGTTTATCAGATAAAAATTCAGTCGATAAACCATGCACATTGAGCGCCCCAAAATCGCTGTCACGATCGGGGTTTAAATAAGTATGAAAATCTTTACCCGTAACCAATCGATTAACCACTTCAATTGCACCAATTTCAATCACGCGGTGACCCTGATTTGGGTCAAGACCGGTTGTTTCTGTATCAAGAATGACCCAACGCATACCTAAATTCCCTTTTCGAGATTCAATTCAATTTTACTATTTTCACCCTTTGGTTTACCTCGAATTGAACGATTAGCAATCAAAGTGTAGGCCACTGGCACCACAAATAAAGTTAAAAAAGTACCTAAGGTTAAACCGCCCACCAATACCCAACCAATTTGCTGGCGTGATTCAGCCCCTGCACCTGTGGCTAATGCGAGAGGAATCACGCCCAACACCATTGCACCAGTGGTCATTAAAATAGGGCGTAACCGCAACACGCTGGCTTGAATCACCGACTCAAACATGTCATGGCCTTCTTCGCGCAACTGAGTTGCAAATTCAACAATCAAAATACCATGCTTGGTAATTAAGCCCACTAAAGTCACCAGCCCAATTTGACTATATATTGAAAGCGTACCCCCAGATAGCCACAAGGCCAGCATCGCACCTGTCATAGAAAGCGGCACGGTCAGCATAATAATGAAGGGGTTACGCCAGCTTTCAAATTGTGCAGCCAAGACCAAATAGATAAAAATTAAAGCCAAACCAAACACCACATAAATACTACCTGATGCATCACGAAACTCGCGTGATTGGCCATCTAGATCAAGCTGCACAGTTGGAGGAAAATCTTGCCGAGCGATCTTAGTCATCTCGTCAAGCACTTCACCCATGGCGAAACCTGGGTTAATGGTAGCCAACACCTTCACCGCACGTAACCGATTAAAGTGATTAAGTGACTGCGGCGACACACTTTCTTCTACCTTAACTACGTTATCAAGTTGCACCATCGCGCCTGATTTACCGCGTACGTAAATATCAGAAATATCGCGCGGGTCTGAACGATCGCGCGATGCGACTTGCACCACCACGTTATATTGTTCACCATCATCTTTATACCGTGTGACTTGACGCCCCCCCAACATGGTCTCAATAGTGCGGCCGACTGTACTGACATCAACGCCCACATCAGCCAACTTTTCTCGGTCGATCTTCACCTTGAGCTCAGGCGTGTTCATTCGTAGATCCATCTCAATGTTGGCTAGGCCAGGGTACTGCCTTAACTTATTAATATAAGCATCAACCATGCGGTATAACTCAGGGTAAGAGGCTTGGCTCATCACCACAAATTCAATCGGTCTTGAATTTGAACGCAAACCAAAAGAGGGTGGGTTTAATGGGAAGGCCCTCACACCAGGCAATTGCATAAACTGTGGCATTAATGACTGTGTAATGTCTTGTTGCTTACGCGTGCGTTCTTCCCACGGCTTTAAGCGCAAAATCGCAAAACCTTCTGAAACCGTCGGAAACCCGACAATTAGCTGACGTGCAACAGCCTCAGGTACAGTTTCGTAAATGGTATCAATACGCTTTGCGTTATCAAGCGTATAACTCAGTGTTGAGCCCTCTGGTGCTGTAAAAACCCCAAAAATAACACCTCGGTCTTCAACAGGCGCTAACTCGCTTTTAACGACTGAAAACAACCCCACACTTGATAAAGCCACAATGCCACCGACAATCAACACTGACTTGCGATGAGCGAGCGCCCAACGTAAACCCATTTGATAACGTTCCGTTAATGTGTTGAGCCAGCCCTCAACCAAGCTGTACAGTTTGCCGTGCGACTTTTGATGGCTCAACATGCGCGAGCACATCATGGGGGTAAGCGTTAATGCAACAAAGCCCGACACCAACACGGCGCCTGCCAACGTTAAAGCAAACTCAATAAATAGCCGACCTGTTCGACCCGTCGCAAATGCAAGCGGCGCATAAACAGTAACCAATGTTAACGTCATGGCGACCACAGCAAAACCTATTTCTTTTGAACCTTTAATAGCCGCTTGAATGGGCTCCATGCCCTCTTCTATGTGCCGATAAATATTTTCAAGCACTACAATCGCGTCATCAACCACTAGACCGATCGCTAGAACCATCGCTAACAACGTTAAGGTATTAATTGAAAAACCAAACAAATACATGATGCCGCACGCACCAATTAGCGATACCGGAATTGTTACAATGGGTATCAAACTTGCCCGCACGTTACGTAAGAAAAAGAAGATCACCAATACAACCAAAATAACGGCTTCACCGATCGTTTTATAGACCGATTCAATTGATTTTTGAATAAAAACTGAGGTGTCATATGACACGATCAATTCCATACCTTTCGGTAAGTTTTTATTGATCTCTGCAACCTCTAACTGCACCGCCTTTGATAGGTCAAGTGGGTTCGCAGTAGCTTGTTTAATGACACCAATATTAAGAGCACTTGCACCGTTATAGCGGGCAGAGATACGCTCGGTTAACGGCGCAATTTCGACTTTAGCTAAATCTTTGATACGAACGGGGTAGCCTTGAACGTTTGCAACGATAACGTTTTCAAACTGCTGCACGTTTCGTAAGTCAGTTGACGACACGACTGAAAATTCTCTGGTACTTGACTCAATGCGGCCAGCCGGTATTTCAACGTTTTGTGCTCTCAGGGCATTTTCAATTTCTTGTACCGTTAAGCTATATGCCGCAAGTTTCTCGCGGTCAACAAAAATACGCATTGATGGGGCACGTTCACCAAAAATACGTACTTCAGCTGCACCAGGTAAAACAGATAAACGCGTTTTAATGTATCGATTAATGTAATCAGATACATACATCGTTGATAAATTGGCTGCTTGCACGGCAATATAAATAATCGGTCGAGAATCAGCCTCAACTTTCGATACGATTGGTTCATCAATATCGTCAGGTAACAAACGACGTGCTCTTGACACCTTATCTCGCACCTCGGCAGCTGCCGCATCAGGGTTACGTGACAAGTTAAATTTGACATCAATTTGACTGCGCTCTGAACGACTGCGCGAAGTCATGACCGTTACGCCCTCAATACCCGATATTTGATCTTCCAAAGGTTTTGTAACTTGTGACTCAACGACCTCAGGCGATGCGCCTTTATAAGTGGTGTCAACTGAGACGACGGGTTCGTCGATGTTTGGGTACTCTCTGACACTCAAACGAGAGTAGGACATTAAGCCAATTAAAACGACAGCAAGTGACAGCACCGAAGCAAAAACAGGCCGGCGAACGCAAATCTCTGAAATTTTCATGATGAATATGTCTAGTTAGTAGACGAACCAGGGTTGGCCAGACCTGCGGCTGTGGGTGACGTTTGTTCAGTTTGGGCTTTCTGTGCAAGATCTTTGGCAACATCAGACGCTGAAGGTGTCGCACCCAAAACTTTAACTAGGGCCTTATCGCGAATGCGTTGAACGCCCGCGATCACAACCACGTCGTTAGCAGATAAACCTGAGCGTATTTCAACGAGACCGCTGTGGCGTTCACCGATGGTGACCTCAACTTGCTCAATGCGGTCATTGACGACGCGATACACATATTGATTTTGACCCGTTGGCGACAAGGCAGACTCTGGAACCACAATAGCTGGGGCATCTTGCGTTAGAAGCTGCACCCTAGCAAACATACCTGGGCGTAACAGCTTGGCATTGTTATCGACTGCCGCGCGCACTAAAATTGAACGCCCCCCCGCTTCAATCAGCGGACTAATAGCAAATACATCACCCCTAAACTTTTGATTGGGTAGGGCATCAACCCTAAGTTCGAGTTGTTGACCTGCTTTTATTTTTGCCACATACATTTCAGGTAACCGAAAATCTACCTTAAGTTTTTGAATTGATTCAAGCGGGGCAAGATCTAAACCTGGGCTGACATACTCGCCGATCGACACCGAACGCAAACCAATCACGCCATCAAAAGGGGCAATAATGCGCATTTTTTCAAGTTTGGCTTGCGCTAAATCAACCGCCGCTTGTTGAACTTTCAAACTGTTTGATGCGTCATCACGGGCTTCTTTGCTCACAAAGCCTTCAGAGAAAAGTTGTTTAGCCCGGTTTTGTCGGCCTTGAGCAATGGCTAAACTGGCTCGCGCTTGCTCAAGTTCGGCACGCGCAACCGCATCATCAAGTTGAAATAACAACTGATCTTTAACGACAGGTTGACCTTCTTTAAAGTTAATTTCGGCAATACGCCCCGTTTGTTCTGCGCGAAGCGTTACAGACTCTTCAGATTTTAAAGAGCCAACAGCTGTTAAACCTTTAGCAAAGGGTATGAGCTCGGCCTTTGCAACTTCAACCGGTACAGGGCGGGCCGCAGGGGGCTTTGCAGGCGCATTACTTGCTGTTTCTGTAGCGGGCGTTATCAATGAAAATAACTTTGGCCCAAACCAGCCAAACCCTATTCCAACGATTAATATCGCTAAAGGCAGTGCCCAGCGCATGTTTTTTTTCATTTCGATTGCAATGCTTTAAGAACACCTTGGTTAGCCAACTGATCGGCACGTTCGTTTCCCACATCACCTGAATGGCCCCTTACCCAACGCCACTGAACTTGGCGTTCGTTTACCAATATGTCAAGAGCCTGCCAAAGATCTGCATTTTTTACCGGTTTGCGGTCAGACGTTTTCCATTGACGAATCTTCCAGTTTGGCAACCATTCAGTCATGCCTTTGTGAACATATTGTGAGTCAGTGTGCAAAATGATGCGAGTATCTGGCTTAACCGCCTCGAGCGCTTTCAAAACAGCCATCATTTCCATACGGTTGTTGGTTGTATGGGCTTCACCACCGCAAAGCGTATGCTCTTTACCATCGGTGTTTAACAACACGCCCCAGCCGCCAACCCCCGGGTTGCCTTTGCATGCGCCGTCAGTCCACGCGTTAACGTGCACATCGGTGCTGGGCAGCGTTGTGATGGGTAAATTAATTAATTCAAGTTGAGTGGGTGTTGAGTAAGTCATGAACCTTTCTGCCAAAACAGCAATTTTTTTTAATTGTTAATCGTTAATCGTTAATCGTTAATCGTTAATATTACGAGATTTTTGATAGGTCGCACCGACTGTTTGACTTGAATGGCTGTGTTTTTTTTGCTGCTTCCAGTTTGGTGTTATTAAATGCATGCTGGCCACTTTTTTAACCGCTGACACCACATACACAGCCCCAAATATCGGCCACCATCTGTCACCCGCAGGTTCCATAAACTTGAAACGTTCCAGCCATTTTTGTGAGGTCAACGCTGGGGCATAGCAACCAAAATGACCCCGATCAATTTCAAATGAAAGTAACCTAAGCCAATCTTTTATTTTATTCGGAGCAACATCGTCTTCTGAGCGGGTCGGTAACCATGGTTTTACAAAAGGTAAGTGCTGACGAAACCCCCACAAACTGAGTGGGTTAAAACCCGTAATAACCACCCTGCCCTCTGGCACCAAGACACGCTGCGCTTCTCTTAGTAGCGCATGCTGATCTTGAGAGCACTCAAGGGCGTGTGGCAAAATGAGTAAGTCAATACTATCGCTGTCAAACGGTAAATATTCGGGCTCTGCAATCACACTGGCCTGCCAACTGTGGGGTACTGCAGGTTCAACCATCGATTGGCCAACAAAAGCTTTAAAGGGCATACGGTTCTGTCGTAGCAAGTCAGCCTTAGGTAAACCGACCTGTATAGCCCTGTAACCAAACACATCAGCGACGAGGGCATCAATTTTTAATTGCTCCCATTTCAACGCATATTGACCCACATCAGTGTCAAACCAGCGTTGCAGTTCTACAATCGGTTGTTGGAAATCTGGAACCATGGCATTTAAAAACCTATGACAATCAATAAAACTTCAAGCGTATCTGATAATTCGCCAATTCGTATTCGGCCACTGCAGGCGTTTAACGACAACTACATATGGCTTATTGATGACGGCCATTTCGCCTGTGTAGTTGACCCAGGGGCAGCGGCGCCAGTCATACAAATGATTAATCAAGAGCGTCTTAAATTAACCCATATTTTACTTACCCACCATCATTATGACCACGTAGGCGGGGTAAATGCACTTGTTCAGGCTTATGGTGCTCAAGTTTGGGGCCCTGCTGGCGAGGTTTTACCGCAATGCGATCACGCACTGATTGAAAACGATCAGGTTTTATTAGATCGACCCAATATAAAACTCAACGTACTCGACATTCCTGGCCATACCGCTGGGCATATTGCCTTCACAGGGCTTATGAACGAGCAGCCTGTTGTATTTTGTGGTGACACCCTTTTTGCAGGCGGCTGTGGCCGCATATTCGAGGGCACACCTGCTCAAATGTTGACCTCGCTATGTAAACTTGCGCAGCTTTCTGGCGAAACAAGGGTATATTGTGCCCATGAATATACGCTTGCAAATCTAAAGTTTGCACTCGCAGTTGAGCCCCATAACGAAAAATTAATCGCCCGTTATGTAGAAACGCAAACCTTGCGTCGCAATCAATTACCCACCGTACCCTCTACTATTTCAGATGAGCGAGCAACCAACCCTTTTTTACGGTCTGAAGAACCTGAAGTTTATGAATCAGCCCAACAGTACCAAGCCCATGCAAAAAACCAGCCATTAGAAACATTTACGATTTTGAGAAACTGGAAAAATAATTTTTAAGCGATGTAAAGTCAGTAAAATTTTTGCATGCATGAATTTTAAATAAGTTTTTATGTCTATTTATTATGAAATTAATAAACCTTTATCGCATACTTATTGTGATCTGTTTTGCAGGCTTAACAGGTTGCGCCAATCTACAAGACAATGGGCAATCTTCTGGTGGTGAAGTCACCAGCCGCACAGTTGATCTCACCAACCCCCCTGTCGATGTCTGGGAACGCATTCGGCGCGGTTATGCCATTCCTAACTTAAATTCACCCCTTGTTGATAAATGGACAAAGTATTACGCTTCTCACCCCGAGGCCATGCAACGCATGGCTGACCGGTCTGGGGTTTACTTGTATTACATTGTTGACGAGATCAATCGCCGTAAAATGCCAACTGAGTTAGCCCTTTTGCCATTTGTTGAAAGCGCCTACAACCCCTCAGCTTATTCAAGAGCCCGCGCTGCGGGCTTATGGCAATTTATACCCAGCACAGGCACTCAATTTAAACTCAAACAAGACTGGTGGCGTGACGAACGTCGTGACCCTGTTGCATCAACCAATGCAGCGCTAGATTATCTTGAGTATTTATATGAACTTCAAGGCAGTTGGTATTTAGCACTAGCGTCTTACAACTGGGGCGAAGGGTCAGTTGCTCGGGCTATGAATAAGAACTTAAAAGCCGGCAAACCCGCAGATTATATGTCTCTCACAATGCCTGCTGAAACAGAAAATTACGTGCCTAAATTGCAGGCCATTAAAAACATTGTGGCTGACCCAGAGCGTTACGCTGTCATATTACCTATAGTCAATAATGTGCCCTATTTTGTGGCTATTAAAAAAACCGCAGATATCGACACCGTTGTTGCGGCGCGTTTAGCCGAAATGCCACTCGCAGAGTTTGAAGCACTGAACCCCAGTTTTAATCAGGGTGTAATTCTGGCAAACATGCAGCTTGAAATCATCTTACCTCGCGACAAAGTTGACATTTACAATGCTAATTTTTTAACCTTTGAAGGTGAGCTCACAAGCTGGAAAACCTACCCCGCTAAAGAAGGCCAAGCGATATCAAGCATTGCTAAAGAGTTCAACGTGTCTGAAGCCAGCTTAAGACGCGCCAATGGCTTGGCGGCCAGCATACGCCGTTTACCGAATGACCAAGCCATGATTATTCCTGCGCCTGGCACGACCGTGACACAAGAAATTATTACAGCCCCAAAGTCTGTTCAAGCGAGTTCGACTAAGGTTAAAAAGGGGTCAGCTAAAACTGCCTCTCATCGCGTCAAAAAAGGCGAAACCTTATCTAATATTGCCCAGCAATACAATACCACCGTAGCCACTCTTGTAGCGGCTAACAATTTAAGGTCACCCGTTATTAAAACGGGGCAAACTTTACGCATTCCGAACTAAACTTCAAAACTGAGCGAATCATTATTTATCACGTATTGTTCGTCACTCATTATTCGTCACTCATTATTTATAACCATCCGTAAATCATTACTCAAGACTCATATTATTGTTCATCGACCACAAGGATCTCTCACATGGCATTTCTAAAAGGCAAACACATTCTGATCACTGGCGTGATTTCAAACCGCTCTATTGCCTATGGCATTGCTAAACAGTGTCAAGAGCAAGGGGCTGAGCTTGCCTTTACTTACGTGGGTGATCGATTCAAAGATCGCGTAACAGACTTGGCCGCTGATTTTGGTTGCAAGCTTGTGTTGCCTTGTGATGTTGCAGAAGACGATTCGATTCAAGCGTTGTTTGATTCACTTTCTCAGTCATGGGAAGGGCTTGATGGTTTGGTTCATTCAATTGGTTTCGCGCCGCGTGAAGCGATTGCGGGTACATTTTTAGAAGGTCTTTCACGCGAGGGTTTTCGTATCGCGCACGACATTTCAGCTTATAGCTTTCCGGCTATGGCTAAAGCAGCGCTTCCCATGATGAAAGACCGTCAGGGCGCCTTATTGACCCTGAGTTATTTAGGGGCTGAACGAGTGGTTTCAAATTACAACACCATGGGTTTAGCGAAAGCATCGTTGGAAGCAAGCGTGAGGTATCTTGCCAGTGATTTAGGCCCACTTGGTATTCGCGTTAACGGTATATCTGCCGGCCCTATTAAAACGTTAGCAGCCAGCGGCATCAAAGATTTTGGTAGCATTCTTAAATTTGTTGAGAACAACGCGCCATTACGCCGCAACGTTACAACTGAAAATGTAGGCAATGTTGCCGCGTTTTTACTATCAGACTTAGCAGCGGGCGTAACAGGTGAAATTACACATGTTGATTCAGGTTTTTCAACAGTCGTATCGGGTATGGCAGAGTGAAATTTTCCCCGCCTAGCTTAGGCGGGGTTTCATACGAAATATGAGTCGTGCGCAAACCTAATCAATGGTAACCAAGCGCCTTAAACCCAGCACCGACACCACCCGCTATTAAAATCACATAAACAGGGTTAATGCGTGTGCGCAAAATAATACCAAAAGTCACAACGGCTAAACCAACGCTTAACGGGCCAGATAAGGCCGCTCGAGCAACCGCATAAACGCCTGAACACATCAAACCAATTGAAATAGGTTCAAGCGCATTTTGCACTGCACGGCGCCACGGCGTATCACCTATTCGATTCCATAAGCGACCAATTGCAAAACACAAAATACTTGACGGTAGAAAAAAGGCAATGCCTGTAATGAGCGCGCCCATAGCACCCATGATTTGATAACCAAAAATAAGCACCATGGTCATATTCGGGCCAGGGGCTAATTGGCCCACGCTGTAAACATGCACAAACATTTCAGGGGTGATGTGATACCGCGCCTGTAACACTTCTTGCATTTCGTGCAATACAGCCGTACCACCACCAACTGCCAATAAAGACAGCATGCCAAACGTTAGTGCCAAGTGAATTAAAACAGTCATGGCTTAGGTTCGCCCTTTTGGCTTTTAGGACGATATAAAAATATAGCAATAGGGGCCATGATGAGCAAAACGTAAGGCAGTGATAAGTTAACCAAACTCATTAAAATAAATGTGGTGATTAAAATCATAAGCGGCTTTAAATTTGTAAACTGCCTCACACCAATTTTAGCTGTGATAGCTGCTAACAACCCCGTCGCACCAGCGCCCACACCGGCTAAAACAAGATTAGCCACGGTTTGATCTTTACCCGCCAAATAAGCCAACCCCACGACCATAACAAAGCATGCACCAGGCAAAATAAGGCCGATCACAGCGCAAATTGAACCCAACATGCCATGCAGCCGGTCACCCGCTAAAACCGCTAAATTCACTGAATTTAAACCGGGCATCGTTTGGCTAATTGCCAATGAAGCCATAAATTCGTCATCGTTTAACCACCGTTTTTTTTCAGTAAGCAGAATTTTTTCATACGCAATAATGCCGCCACCAAAACTCACTGCGCCAATAATGAGGAATTCAATAAAGAGTTCCCAAAGCGTTGCAGTTGGCTTACTAGGGGTTTCAGTGCTCTGTTGGCCATTCATGCCTGCGCCATGGCCACCCGGCTGAGTAACCTGCGTGTCGGCTGTTTTTGAAGGTACTGACGCGCTAATAGGTTGCTGGCTCACTCTGGTTTACCGTAAACCAAAGCAGTTTTAGTTGAACCAATTTGTATCCAGTCTTTAAGAGCCAGTTGCAACTGAATAAAAAACTTATCAGCCCGGCGATGGGCTTTCGATGCATCACGATTGTCTTCATTAACCCGATAAGCAAACGCAAGCTCGCCCACAATTGGGTCACCTACGCTGCGCATCCAGATTGCAACATCACAGTGGGCTTGAACATTATCACCAAAAACAAGGTTACCCAACGGTAAGCAGGCCTCAAGAATTTTATTAGTGCGACCACCCACTACGCGAACGGGTGTCTTAGGGTCTAGATTTAATTTTTTTAAGTCAGGGTAAAACTTCGCCACACTTACAAAGTCGCGCTCAAACACAGAATCAACAGGAATGGAATCAAGAATAGAGTTGTTTGAATAAATCGTGCGTATAGAACCCGGTTTATCACCCCTTAAAATTTCTTCTTTTAATCGCTGACGAACGTGGTGATTAGAATCGGGTGCAGGGTTATGAAGTAATGATTCTTTTATTGAACCCGCTCGGCACTTTAATGTAAGTTCACACCAGTCATCAACCCACACGTTTTGCCGTGATTCTCGTACACGCAAAATCAAGTTGTTGCGTCTTAAATCTTCACCGGGCGTGTCAAAAAAATAAACGTTTCTCAAGCCAGTACTTGCATTATCAAGGTGAAACAGATTTACCTTACTACGTTCACAAAATGCGTTGAACAAAGCAATAAGCTGATTAATACGGCTTCTACGGTCTAAACCTTCAGGCTTAAGTAACATCTTAAATTCACGATTTGTAATTTTTTTGTTAAGTTTCATGTTTGCCAGAAGAGTTATTAATAACAACGCGTTTTTATGAGTTCAACTTTTATCAGCTCAATTCATAGTTTTTGCAATTTATCAAGACTTTAACAATTGATCAAGATTTTGAAAATAATTACTTTCACCTAGTTTTAGTAATATGCCATATTGTGTTAATTTTTTTAATACTTTGGGGCGGGCCCCAAGCAAAACAACTCGAATCGAACGGTTTTTTAGCGTCTGAATCAAGTCTTCTAGTGCTTGCAAGGCTGTTACGTCAACAATTAAGCTATGCGTTAAATCAAGTACCCATGTCTTCGTTTGGGGCGGTAATTCGTGCAAAACGCTGTCAAGCGCAACCACCGAGGCAAAGAAAAGTGGCCCATCAACTTGATAAAACACCCAACCTTGGGGTAGTGGCACATCAGTTTTAATTTTTACTGACACCGTTTTAGACATTCGATGCAAAAAGTGCAGTATTGCCAAAATAACCCCAACATTAACGGCAACCACTAGGTCGACAAATATTGTTAATAAAAATGTTGTTAACAATACCAATCGTTCTGGTGTGGGTGCCGTTAAAAGTATGGCCTTAAAACGATGCAATTCACTCATATTCCAAGCAACCAGAAATAAAATGGCTGACAAACACGCTAACGGAATATGTTTTGCTAAAGGTGCTAATACGACCAATACACCAATTAGTGTCAACGCATGCACAACACCTGCAAGTGGGCTATTACCCCCATTTTTAATGTTGGTAGCCGTTCGAGCAATAGCCCCCGTTGCAGCAAACCCACCAAAAAATGGCGTAATAATATTTGCAATACCTTGGCCGATTAATTCTTGGTTAGATTGATGCCGCGTTTGCGCCATGCGGTCAGCCACAACGGCTGACAACAAAGACTCTATCGAGCCCAACATTGCAATCGTAAAGGCTGGGCCGATGAGCAACAACGCTTGATTTAATGTGACAATAGGCAATACTAAGCTGGGTAAACCCTGCGGAATTCCCCCAAATGCTGTGCCAATTGTTGCAACACCACTGAACTGAAATATCGACTGTGCGAGGGTTGCACCAATCAGTGCAACGAGGGTTGCCGGAATGCGAGCCACCCCTTTCAGTTTCGGCATAAAAATCAGCACCGCTAAACTGGCTAAAGCCAACATGACTGTCGGTAGATTTATGAGATGAAGCAACCCAAATATTTCAACTAACTTGTCAGTAAATGAGAGGCCTTTTAACGCCGGTAAACCCAAAAAATAGGGCCACTGCCCGACAAAAATTATCACACCAATACCGGTTGTAAAACCAATAATAACGGGTGCTGGTATGAACCGTACAAGATTTCCCATACGGAATATACCCATCAACACCAGCATCACACCCGCCATGAGGGTTGCAAACTGCAACCCTTGAATGCCATACGTTGCAGTAATACCCGCTAGTACAGCAATAAATGCGCCGGTGGGGCCTGCAATTTGAGCGCGAGTTCCACCAAATAGTGAAACACAAAGGCCCGCCACAATTGCGGTGTAAATACCCTGCTCAGGTCGCGCACCCGATGCAATCGCAAATGCCATTGACAACGGCAAGGCGACCACCCCAACCACCATACCCGCCACAATGTTGGGTAGCCATTGGTGTTTGTTAAACAACCCAGCTCGGTAAGCTTCAATTGCGGCAATCATGGTGCGATTGTTAAATTGTTGTTGTGTGTTGTTTTTTTAGAATTCATTTTGTTAATTTTTTTTCTGATTAATTTAACTGCTTTGGTTGCTTTGGTTGCTTTGGTTGCTTTGGTTGCTTTGGTTGCTTTGGTTCATACGATAGTCAAGATTGTTTTTCTCAAACCTTGCAAATAACCTTAAAGATTGACAATCTATTATGTTCTTTATTTTACTAATTAGTGAAATGATTAAATTCAACGTTGGAATTTGTATTTATTTTAATAAATGATTATCATTCGTATTTAAGTAAATTGTTAGCTCTAATTGTTGGCTCTAATTGTCAGTCCAACTGGGCAAGACGATTGTTGTTTTTTTGTGAACCTCAAATTAATTAAAATATTTAATATATGAAAATGATTTATCATTATCATTAAAGATCAGAATATTTTGTTTTTTTCTCCAAAACTTCTTTTAACAACTCATCAAAAAGCCCTTTATGTCTATTAAATTAAATATCAATCGTTTTATCTTGATCAGCGCCCTCACGCTGGCTGCGTCATCAACCAGCTTTGCTTTTTTTCCTTTAATTTCTGACGATACCGGCACGCAAGGTGCGGGGGGTAATCAACTTGAGTTAGATTATTTATTTCAACGTCAAACTAATGGCGCCATCCAAATTGCTGGCGAAGCAATCGGTGAGGAAAACACTTCAGGCAATTTTTTACTGACAACTTACACGCGTGGTTTAACCGACAATATAGACATTTTCTTTGGTGCCTCGCGCCAACTGTCGCAAATTAGTGGCTGGAACAATACTGAAATCGGTCTGAAGTGGGTCTTTGCAGGTGACCCGTCTGAAGGTTGGTCATTTGCTGCAAAACCACGTGTTATTTTGCCTGTCACTAAAAGTATGCAAAATTCTGGCTTAGGAAATGCACAAACCAATGGTGGTTTAACACTGATTGGCTCATATTTGACTGACGGCGCAGAATTGCACGTTAATGCAGGTTACGTTAGCAACCGTATCTCTGGTTCAACTGAAGGCGATTCACAACGCACCAATTTATGGTCAATGTCTGTGGCGCCTGTTTTAGCCATTGATGACCAATGGAAGCTTGCACTTGATTTTGGCTTACAGACCAACCCTGATCAAAACAGTCAATATATTGCTTTAGCTGAAATTGCCGTGGTGTATGCACCGGTTAAAAACGTTCAACTTGGCTTGGGTGTTATCACTTCACCAGCCATCAACGGGCAACGTGCTAGCAATGGCTTAACTGTTGTGACCGGGGTAACTTGGCAGTTTTAACAACACAACCATTCAATTACGCTAATTAAGGTTAATCGTAGTTGAAGGGCGGGTCAAAACCATCAGGGGTGCGTTGCGGCAAAGGGTCGTAAGCGCACCCGCTGATTGCTAAACCAGACAATAACAAAGCTGTTATGCAAAACCGCTTTAACGATACAAACATTATTTACCTTTAGTAGGTGTCGCAACAGGGTTAGATTGTCGCATCATTTTTTTAAAAGCAACACATGGGTCGGGTCTTTCAAATGCGGGCAATACAATTACTTCGTCGTAGGCTTGAAAATCAATGCCGTCGGGTTCCACAAAACCCATTACTGTCACGTTAGGTAGCAGTTCGAGTGGTAACCAACGGTAAACACCCACATCTCTTTGTACATGTCCGTTACCTGCAATAAGCACCACGCCTTGAGAGGCATACTGAACAATCAAATGAGCCAACCAAGCGTCTCGTGCTCTTTGCGCTTGCACCATGGGCATGACCATCGCCTGTGGCAACACGCCACAATGGCCATCAACGATTGACTGCGTTTGCAGATCTGTCATGCCGTCAGGCCAGTTTCGTAGCAGCCCAATTTGCTGTTGGGTTACAGCATCAAACACGGCGTTATAACCCCCCCTCATAATTTTAGACGTGTCTTGTCGCGACACGTTACCCGCTATGAGCGGCAACCGGTAATGCAGTGCTAAATGAATGATCGGCTCGTACAACGGCCAATTCCAACCCTCGCCACCCGCTTTTTTTATAACGCACGCGGCATCGGGGCAGGTTTGCCAGGCGCTCGTTAATGCATCTTGGCGCTCACGATCGAACTGTTCCATAATAATGGCGGGTCGCCAGCCTGCCCCTAAATCTTGTTTTAAACGCGCCAAGCGCGCTTCATGAATAGCTGGGTTGTCATGCACCTCGCCCATTAAATAGATAGCGGGCTGCTTTGCTTGTTGAGCAAAACTTGGGTGACAAAAAAGCAAAACAGCCAAAGTAATGACCCCAGTCAAAACCCAAGCAAAACTAAGCTTACCCTGACTGGTACAGGTTATAAAAGACGATGCTGGCATTTTGCGATTCATATGTAAATTTGCTACTAAGTAATAGATAATGGTGTTTGATAGTCGTTACGTCGAAAGCGATGCTGGTAAATAAGTAATTGGCAATCGGTTAGGGGTAAGGGGCAATTAGGTTAGAGACAATTAGGTTAGAGATCTTAAGCAATTTGTAATACGTACTACGTAATAGGTAATAGGTAATAGGTGTATGTAATACTTAATACTTAAGTAAGGTAATAGGTAAAAGATAACAGTCAGTTGATATTTAATAATTTTACGTAATATTTCTTTAATGACTAACCCCTACTTTCGCAAACCAGGGTTCATCAACCAAGGCCAATAATATGTCGGCATTTGAAACCCCCGATGCAATCGATTTGTTAACAGATGTCAGCCAAGTGTGGGACACCGACTTAATTAAACAAATAAGCGAATATATTGAGATTCCTGCAAAGTCGCCTGCATTTGATCAAAATTGGCATCAACACGGTTACCTTGAAACAGTGGTTCAACGTGCCGCACAGTGGGTTCAAGCGCAAAAAATAGAAGGGCTTACGTTTGAAATAATCAAGCTGGCAAACCGAACACCCGTTTTATTTTTTGAGGTTGACGCCACTCGCCAATCAACCGAATCAGAGCCCTATTCAGATCATACCGTGTTGATGTACGGTCATTTAGATAAACAACCCGAGTTTAATGGTTGGCGCACAGGTTTGGGGCCTTGGCAACCCAAATTGGTTGATGGTTTGTTGTATGGGCGCGGGGGTGCTGATGATGGTTACGCCATCTATGCTGCGATTACCGCCATAGCTGCCATCAAACGCCAAAACACACCCCACCCCCGCATCGTGGGTCTAATTGAAACCAGCGAAGAAAGTGGCTCGCCAGACCTGTTGCCTTATGTTGATATTTTAAAACCCCGATTAGGCGATGTTGGCTTAGTCGTATGTCTAGACAGCGGGGCAGGCAACTATGATCAACTTTGGTTAACCACCAGCCTACGCGGTATGGTTTCAGGTGTTTTGAAGGTTGAAGTATTAACTGAAGGCATTCATTCTGGTGATGCTTCGGGTGTGGTGCCGTCAAGTTTTAGGGTCATGCGTCACGTGCTAGATCGCTTGGAAGATAGCGCAACAGGGCGATTATTACCGCAATCTTTTTATGCAGATATTCCTGCCTTACGCACCAAACAAGCACAAGACACTGCTCATATTTTGGGTGACTTAACGTATAAACGTTTCCCGTGGGCGCATCACGATTGTGGGGGCTCAACGCTCTTTACTTTACCCACCACAACTGACCCCGTTCAAGCTTTATTGAGGCGAACATGGCACCCAACATTAAGTGTGACGGGTGCCGAGGGGTTTCCAGCCATTGCTGATGCCGGCAATGTGATGCGGCCTTACACTGCCTTTAAACTCAGTTTGCGCTTACCCCCCACAATTGATGCGGGACAGGCCACACAAGAATTAAAACGCTTGCTTGAAGACAATGCACCCTATCAAGCTAAAGTGACTTTTGAGTCTGAAGGGGGGGCGCATGGATGGAATGCCCCTGACACCACTACGTGGTTTGAAAACGCTTTAAATCAAGCCAGCCATGCTCAATTTAATGCACCCGTAGGCCACATTGGTCAAGGCGGCACCATACCGCTGATGAACATGTTGAGCAAAGGCTTTCCGAAAGCGCAAATGATGGTGTGCGGTGTTCTAGGGCCTAATTCAAATGCCCATGGCCCCAACGAGTTTTTACATGTGCCTTACGCTAAAAAACTAACGGCTGCCGTGGCACAAGTCATAACCGCATTACCTTAATGAAACTACTCTTAACTTGTTTAATGATTTGACATATTTACGCATTAAATTATTTACCATTTAAGTGACCTAAACGTTGCGCAAATTGCCAACCCATTTCAGCTAAAGGTTCTGATTTAGAAGCCATATCAATCGCGTCAGCTGAAGCTGCGTTGCCTTGTCGAACGCGTTGACCAATGCCATGCAATATCGCTGCAATTCTAAAGAAGTTGTACGCTAAATAAAAATTCCAGTGTGTTTTAACGTCTTTAAAACCAGTGCGCTGAATATACAAATCAACATATTCATCTTCTGTAGGTATGCCTAAAGCTTTTAAATCTAGACCACCAATACCGCGCCATAAACTAGGGGGTATATGCCAGCTCATGCAGTGGTAAGCAAAATCAGCTAGAGGGTGGCCAAGCGTTGATAATTCCCAATCTAATACGCCAATGACTTTGGGTAATTTAGGATCAAGCATGAGGTTGTCTAAACGAAAATCACCGTGCACAATGCCATGCAACTCACCAGGTGGAATATGGCTTGGTAGTACTTCAATCAACGATTCAAGTGCAGGTATGCGTTGGCCTGGGTCAGCCAAATATTGCCGCGACCACCGTGCAATTTGACGTTCAAAATAATTACCTGGGCGGCCATAATCAGCCAAACCGATCATACTGGGGTCGACTGTGTGCAGTGATGCAATCACCTGATTTATATTGTTATAAAGTGCTGAACGATCAGACGGGGTGAAGTCAGGTAAGGTTTGATCAAATCGTATACGGCCCTCTAAAAAATTCATAATGTAAAAAGGGGTGCCTAATACATCGTTTTGTTCATACAAAAAACCCATTTTAGGTACCGGTACATCTGTTTTTTGTAGGGCGTGCATCACTCGAAATTCACGCTCTATGGCATGCGCTGAGGGTAACAAAACACCGTCAGGTTTTTTACGCAAAATAAAACGTTTAGCGCCTGCTACGATTTTAAAAGTGGGGTTAGATTGACCACCCGACAAAGCTTGAACCTCAATTGGTTCAGCATTAATAAGCTGGTGTGCCCGCATCAGCTCAGCCACACGCGCTGTTATGGTTTGGTCAAAACCCATATCGGGTTGGTTCATAAGCTACTTACCAAATGGCTGCGATCAACTTCTAAGGTTGAACCTGACATAGCCGAACCGGCATCTGAAGCCAACAGCAATAATGGGCCCGACAAATCTTGTACATTACCGAACTGTCGGCTTGGTATTTTTTGTTGAAGCTTCACGCCCAGAGGGCTGTCTAAAAATTCACTGTTTAGTTCAGTGCGTATGTAACCGGGTAACAAAGCGTTGACGCGAATATTGTGTCGCGCCCATTCCAGCGCCATGACTTTAGTGGCTTGAATGACACCGGCTTTAGAGATGGCGTAAGGGCCCACACTGGCTGCAACACGCTCACCTAAGATTGAAGCAATATTAATGATGCTACCTGACTTTTGTGCACTGATTAAACGTCGAGCGGCCTCGGTTGCAACCAACCAACAGCCTTTTAAATTGGTATCAATCACTTGATTCCAATCTTGAACGGTTTGATCAATTGCAGCTTTAGTAACTGTCACACCAGCATTATTGACGACAATATCGGGCACACCAAAAGCTTGTGTTGCGTGCTCAAAACAATCAGCAACACTTTTTGCGTCAGTCACATCGATGGGCACCGCCACAGCCTGCCAACCCTTCGCCTTAATTTGTTCAACCAAATGATTGATACGATCGGTTCTGCGCGCAGTCACCACGACGCGGGCACCCGCCTCGGCTAAAACATACGCAAAGTGTTCACCTAAGCCGCTTGAAGCACCCGTAACCAAGGCAACCTGACCTTCAAGACTAAATCGGTCGATCAGTTTATGTTGATTCATTATTTTGAGGTTCATTTAGCAACCTGAGGTGTAGCCGCTTTAAGCAGTTTGCGAGCCATGCTCCAACGGTGCACTTCACTGGGGCCGTCGTAAACCCTAAACGAGCGCATATCCATAAAAATGCGCATCACTTCGGTCTCACCCGTTACGCCTTGGCCGCCAAGCATCTGTGCACAGCGATCAACTACACGCCATTCGGCCTCGGAACAAACCACTTTGGCACGGCTTGATTCAAAGTTGCAGGTTTGCCCTTGATCGAGCAGCCACGCGGTATGCCAAATATGTAAACGGGCTGTTTGCATATCAATTTCGTTGTCAGCCAGCATGAACCCAACGCCTTCGTGTTGGCCCAAAGTTTGACCAAAAGCTTGGCGTGTTGCAACGTAGGCAGTGGCCACATCGTTGGCGCGTCGTGCTTGGCCCAACCAACGCATGCAATGGGTCAAACGTGCTGGCGCCAAACGAACTTGAGCATATTTAAAGCCTTTGCCAACCTCACCCAACACTTGATCGGCGGGTACCCGTAATTGATTGAACCGCATGACGGCATGCCCCCCAGTAAAGCAGGTGTCCATTGATTCCATGTGGCGCACCAACTCAATACCAGGCGCCGACATGTCTGATAAAAACATGGTGGCCGTACCATCTTCCATCACAGCCATAATGATGACGTACGTGGCACCGTAGGCGCCTGTAATGAACCATTTCTCACCAGTAATGACGTAATCGTTACCATCACGTACCGCTATCGTTTTAAGCATTGATGGGTCTGCGCCCGCACCCGGTGCAGGTTCAGTCATGGCAAAACATGAGCGCGTTAACCCTTGTACTTGTGGTTCGAGCCAGCGTTTTTTTTGATCGGTATTGGCAACCATTTCCATCAAATGTATGTTGCCCTCATCAGGGGCGTGTATGTTGAGTGCGGTTGGACCAAGTCTTGAATAGCCCGCCTCTTCAAACACAATGGCTTTATCAACATGGCTTAACCCTAAGCCACCTAGTTGTTTTGACGCGTGAGGTGTGAGCAACCCAGCCTTACGAGCCAAATCTACAAGATGTTGACGTAACGACTCTTCCGGGCCATGAGGGCTCAATCGCGGGTCATTTTCTAGGGGAATGATATGCTCAGCGATAAAAGCACGCGTGCGCGCTTGAAGCGCTTGTTGTGTAGAGGTGAGTTCAAAGTTCATTTAGGTTGCTCTTTTAAAACCTGTTGCGCAATTTTAAAAGCTTCAAGCGCTGCAGGTGCGCCACAGTAAACCCCGCATTGCAAAAATATTTCGCACATTTCTTCTTGGGTTACACCATTGTTAATGGCACCCTGGATATGAAGTTTTAATTCATGCGGACGATTAATTGCTGCCAACATTGCAATATTCAACATGCTGCGCGTTTTAAGGGTCAAACCATCTCGCACCCAAACCGCCCCCCACGCATGCTCAGCGAGATACTGCTGCAAAGGCCGCATAAAATCATCGGCATTTTCAATAGACTTATTCACATAGTCTTCGCCCATGACTTTTTTACGGACGGCTAAACCGGCTAAATATGCTGGGTTTTCGTCCATTTTGCTTGCACCTGATTTACTCATTTTTTAACCCCTAAATATTTAAATCAATACACTGCACGCTACACTACCAAGAATATCTTATATTTTCATGATGTTAGCGTAACGCTAAGAACTTGTTTGCGACCTAATGACCACGCTTACCAGTAGATTTTTTTCACAACATTTATTAAAGTTAAACCACTATGGCGCTTCGTGCCACCATTTATAAAATTGAATTAAACGTCGCTGACATGAGCCGGCATCACTATGCCACTTACCCGCTAACCGTGGCACGCCACCCGTCAGAAACCGATGAGCGCATGATGGTTCGGCTTTTAGCTTTTGCCCTTAATGCCCACGAAGACTTAAATTTTACCAAGGGCATAAGCGATGCCGATGAGCCTGATTTATGGCAAAAAGACTTAACCGGTGCCATTCAGTGCTGGGTCGAGGTGGGGCAACCTGACGACAAACGCTTACTTAAAGCTGCAGGTAAGTCTGACCAAGTCAAGGTGTATTGCTTCGGTGGCGCTGCAAGTCGTATATGGTGGGAAGGTATGCGATCTACGTTGGCCCGATCAAATAAGTTTGAAGTCTTTAATTTTGATCAAGCACAAACCAGAAATTTAGCCAAAGTCGTTAACCGAAACATGATTGTGCACATCACAATCGAAGATTCAACCCTGACTGTCATTGCTGACGATCAAACTTTTACGATAGGTGTCGAACCATGGGCGTTAAATCATTGACATTACAACTATTGTCATCGCAATTGTTGACGTTACAACTGTTGTCATCACAATGGCTAGCGTCGATGTCAATAACGATTCAAGCGCTGACCTCACCGTCAAAAGTCAGCCGATCTTTCACAACTTCATTTTATAAGTACTCAGTCTACTTAAAACAGATCTTTTTTAAACAGACCGTTCGTTATGCCGTTTTCTTTTGCATCATGCTTGGCACGATTCTAGGTGCATCAATCAGTTATGCTCAAACAATACAGTCTCTTAAACCTATTGTGTTTGTTGCTAAAATCGATGGCACCATTGACCTCGGTTTGGCTCCTTATGTTGAGCGTGTTTTAAAAGAAGCACAAGCCGCACAAGCCAGCGCTGTCATATTACAAATCAATACCTTTGGCGGTCGGGTTGATGCAGCGGTTGCCATTCGTGATGCAGTTCTAAAAAGCCCTCTAAAAACAATCGCATTTATTGATTCTCGGGCTATTTCAGCCGGCGCTTTAATTAGTTTAGCGGCTACTCAAATCGCTATGACACCGGGCGCAACGATCGGTGCGGCGACCCCTGTGCAAATGAGTTCAGCAGGGCAAAGTACCCAACCCGTTTCAGAAAAAACAGTTTCATACGTTCGCAAAGAATTTGCTGCAACGGCTCAAGCCCGGGGTAAACCAGCCATCATTGCTGAAGCCATGGTTGATAGCGACGTTGAAATTAAAGGTTTGTCTGAAAAAGGCAAACTTTTAACGCTAACAACACAAGAGGCCCTACAAGTTGGTATTGCAAATTATGAAGCCCCCTCAATTGAAGCCTTGCTGGGTTTGCTAAATTTAGCCAATGCCCAAATTCAACAACCGAGCGTTAATTGGGCTGAAGAGTTTGTACGCTTTTTAACCCACCCCGTTGTCAGTTCTTTGTTGGTTACGCTCGCGATGCTGGGCATCATTCTTGAAATACGCACCCCAGGTTTTGGTATACCTGGTGCAGTAGGCATCACTTGCTTGAGCCTCTTTTTGTGGGGACACAGTATTGTTGATTTGGTGGGCGTTGAAGAAATCTTACTTGTGGCCACGGGGGTTATTCTTTTAATTATTGAAGTGTTTGTCATTCCTGGCTTCGGTTTGTTTGGCATTTTGGGCATTGCGACGTTAGGCACTGCTTTGGTTATGAGTATTGTCGGTGCAGGTGCCACGCTTGAAACAGTTTTTTTTGCTGTAGGCCAAATGGGTTTTTCATTGGCCTTAGCCATACTACTCAGTTTCTTGTTTTTTAAGTTTTTACCCAAAATGCCTTTTGGTCGTGCATTTGTACTCAACACGCAACTTGATGGTAGCGCTGGGTTTTTAGCGGAACCTTCTACAGATCACAGACTCTTACATAAGTTAGGGGTGGCACATTCAACACTTAGGCCCGCTGGTCTTGCAGAAATTGACGGTCAACGCATTGACGTGGTTTCTGGCGGCGAATTTATTGAAGCAGGTACCCCTGTTAAAGTTGTACGCGTTGACGGCAACCGCGTTGTCGTTGACATCATTCATTCATAAAAAGGAATCTTAATAAATGATCGAATCTATTGTCGCCCTGATTGGTGCGTTTGGCATTTTGATTCCAATTCTTATCGCAATTGTTATCATTTTGTATTTAGTACCCATTCCGTTATGGGTTGCAGCGTGGGCCTCGGGTGCTTACGTTGGCTTAACCACCCTCATTGCCATGCGTCTACGCCGTGTGCCACCCCATACCATCGTGACCGCACGCATCAGCGCTGCAAAAGCGGGTTTACACATCACCCTCAATGAACTTGAGGCTCATTTTTTAGCAGGTGGAAATGTTGTGCGTGTGGTTAATGCCATGATTTCTGCAGATAAAGCAAATATTCCACTTGATTTCAAACGCGCATCAGCAATCGACTTAGCTGGGCGCGACGTACTTGAAGCGGTTCAAATGTCAGTGCTACCTAAAGTCATCACCACGCCACGCATTGTTGCGGTGGCTAAAGATGGTATTCAGTTGGTTTGCGTTTCACGCGTGACGGTACGAACCAATATTGACCGCTTAGTTGGTGGTGCAGGCGAAGAAACCATCATTGCCCGCGTCGGTGAAGGTATGGTGAGCACAATTGGCTCTGCTGCCAATCACAAGAGTGTGCTTGAAAACCCAGACCACATTTCAAAGCATATTTTAAGCAAAGGTTTAGATGCAGGTACCGCATATGAAATTTTATCAATCGATATTGCTGACGTAGATGTCGGTGAAAACATCGGTGCCAAATTACAAATTGATCAGGCCAACGCTGACAAGCAAATTGCTCAAGCTAAAGCAGAAGAGCGCCGTGCAATGGCTGTTGCACTTGAGCAAGAAATGCGTGCGCGGGTAGTTGAAGCCGAAGCTGAAGTGCCACGCGCCATGGCTGAAGCCTTCAGGCAAGGTAACTTGGGCATTATGGACTACTACCGCATGCAAAACATGAAATCAGATACTGACATGCGTGAAACCATAGCGGGTAAATCAACAGCGCCCAACGATGGTAAACCTGCTGCATGATGCTGCCCAAATCTTTCAATAAAAACCAGTCTTTAGGGGCGACCGGGGCGGTCGCCAAAAAGAAAGGGCTATCGTTTTCGCCACTGATGGTCGTGGCGCTGGCCGCTTTCATTCATTTATTTATTGGCTTGTCATTGATCGTTTCGGTGATTTTAGCCGTGATTATTTCAATGGCAATGATCGTTCGCAATGCCATGAAAAAACAGTCAAACCTGCCGCCCATACCCCCTAAAGAAAATATTGAAACCCAGTTTGAACCCATCGCGGGCTCACCATTTCCCGGTACTAGAGATCAAGCTCAACCGATTCAAACGAACAAAAGGTCTAACGAACGCTTGCCTGATTTACTTGATTCAAATGATTGGGGGCGAGATGCACCAGAACCTACTGAGGTAAAAAAGAGCAACTTACCCCCCAAGTACGAGCGAGTGCCTGTAGAACGCTTAAGTCAATCATTGCCCAAACGAGTACCCGCTAGACCAAGCTCAGTTTTACAAGCGCTCACACCTGACTATCGCCGCAAATCGATACAAGTACCGAACTTGCGAAATGAAGCAGCCCTGCATCAGGCCATTATCGCGATGGTGATTTTAGGCCCATGCAAAGCAAATGAAAGCGACGCCGAATTAAAACAATTAATCTGACAATTGTTATGCCTTTGTCAGTTCTGCATTTATTACTGACTGAAGCGGCCAAAAATCATGTCAGGTGCGCTTAAATTGTGGCGTGATGCGCTATTACGACCCGCCCACAATTCAGTAACATTCGCCCCTTTAAAATTCATAATGGGGGTTTCAATCCAACCCGGTTGATTCAATTCAAGCCATGCAACATCAGCTACATCTGCGTTCGCTCGGGTAACATACATTGAGCGAAACGAGGCAAATGGCAACTGCTTAGGCGTACCTTTTAGCGTTACATCAATAACTTGGTGTGCGCGATCAATGGTTTTAATTGTCACACTGCCTGTACCGCCCTGCTTGAAACTTAAATCAAATCGTCTTGCAGCAGGGTCAAATGTTATGTCGTTTAACACCACGACAGGGCGACCGAGTACTTCAATGGGGCCCACTAAAAATGATGAGCCATAAGCTGTCCAGCGCATATCGCGATACGCCAATGGTCGTGCTCGCCAATAGCCGTCGGGCGGGTACAGAACCATCACTTCTTCAGCTCTTTCTTGATGGCGCACCCAAACTTGCAACATGTGTAGGCCCTCAAATGTTTTGTCACCAATTTTTATGGGTACCGTATTGGGGCGCCAAAAAGCGTTAAACGTAAACCCAACGACCCATAGATCGTCACTTTCAAATAGGGTCACGCGTTTAGGGTGGTCTGCCCCAAAAACTGGGTCAGCGCTCATGTCGCAAGAGGTAAAGTCAGGTGCATCTTGGTCGTGTGTAATTAAGCCAATGTAGGGTGGGTGGGTAACCTGAACTTGAAATGATTGCACTTGGGGCGAACTAAACGTTAAGGCCACATTGTCTTTTTCAGCACATAAAACCGGTTCGCTGTCGTTTGTAACCTTGACGGCTAATTTTTGTGCAGGTGCAGCCAGCACAAAAGAACTCAACCCAGAAAAACATAACCCCATTACCAAGACCGTGCGAGTAAGCCCGCGGTGTAAGCCAATTTTCATCTGAAGACCTGTCAATTTAGTGAGCAACATGAGGTTTAAGTAAAACCCGTTTTTTTAATGACTGAATTTTAAAGCGTTCTAACAATACTGTTTTATCAACTATTTTTTCTGACCCAACGCAAGCAAACAGAGCCCTGAAGTTGAATCGCTGAAAAAGATGCGCCATATGTGCTGAAAAAGGTGTGCCATTTGCATTGATATAGACCTTCACCCTCGTACAAACCCTTATAAATAACCCTACTGATCGAAGTCATTGAATAAATGCCATTTGTATTCTAGTATTGTTGGAATAAGAAAATAAAAGATATTGTTATTAAAAGGAGACCTGCATGAAAACTAAACTTTCGGTCAACGGTAAAACCGTAACCATTGAAGCTGCTGACAACACGTTACTTTCAAACGCTATTAGAGAACACCTTCATCTGACCGGTACACACATTGGCTGCGATACAGCTCAGTGCGGCGCCTGTACTGTGATGATTGATGGCAACGCCGTTAAGTCTTGCAACATGCTGTTGGCACAAGCCTCAGGCATGTCTATTACGACTATTGAAGGCATTGCTGCGCCCGATGGCACCATGCACCCTATGCAGCAAGCATTTAAAGACTGCCACGGTCTTCAGTGTGGCTTTTGCACGCCTGGTATGGTAATTAGTGCCTTAGACCTTTGCGCCAAACACCCCGATGCCTCTGAAACTGAAATCAGAGATCTACTTGAAGGCAATATTTGCCGCTGCACCGGTTATCAAAACATTGTCAAAGCTGTGCAGCAAGGTGCTGCGCACATGAAAGCTTAAGGAAAACATCATGGGTTCAAACGATTTCGCAAAATTACCTTATATTGGTGAGTCAGTTCTTCGTAAAGAAGATGAACGTTTTCTAACGGGTGCCGGTGAATACACTGACGACGTTCAACTCAATAATCTGACATACACCGTTTTTGTTCGCTCACCTCACGCGCATGCCAACGTTAAGTCTATTGATACTAAAGCAGCTATGGCGGCACCCGGTGTCTTGGCTATTTATATTGGTGAAGATGTTGCACACGATAAAATCAACGGTTTGCCTTGTGGTTGGTTAATTACCAACATTGATGGTACCCCCATGAATGAACCACCCCACCCTATTTTGGCGCAAGGCAAAGTGCGATATGTGGGTGACCACGTTGCAATGGTCATTGCTGAATCGCTAGAAGAAGCGCGCAATGCTGCTGAGTTAGTTGAGGTCGATTACGACGTGTTAACGGCTGTTGCAGATGTGCGCGACACAATGAAAGAGGGCGCACCCTTAATTCATGATCTAGCACCAAAAAATCATTGTTACAAATGGGCTATTGGTGACAAAGCGGCTGTAGATAAAGCATTTAAGACTGCCGCCCATGTCACCAAAATTGACATCACCAATAATCGCCTTATTCCTAATGCAATGGAACCCCGCGCTGCCATTGGCTGTTATAGCCGCGCCTCTGACGAATACACGCTTTACGTTTCAAATCAAAACCCTCACGTTGAGCGCTTGTTACTAACCGCGTTTGTAATGGGTCTACCCGAGCATAAAGTGCGCGTGATTGCGCCTGATGTGGGTGGTGGCTTTGGTTCAAAAATCTACCTTTACGCAGAAGACGTCTGCGTAACGTGGGCCGCCAAAAAACTTAATCGTAATATTAAATGGGTTGCTGACCGAAACGAGTCGTTCTTATCAGATGCACACGGTCGCGATCACGTTACACATGCAGAAATGGCACTCGATAAAGACGGTAAATTTTTAGCCTTTAAAGTCAATACTGATGCAAATTTAGGCGCTTATTTATCAACATTTTCTACCGCTATTCCTACCATTTTGTACGCCACCTTATTGGCTGGCCAGTATGAAACACCGCAGGTTTACGTTGAAGTTGATGCTTGGTTTACCAACACAGCGCCGGTTGATGCATACCGCGGTGCAGGTCGCCCCGAAGCCACTTACCTACTCGAACGTATTGTTTCTCGGGCAGGTTGGGAACTTGGCTTAACGCAAGACGAAATTCGTAAACGTAACTTTATTAAAACCTTCCCCTACCAAACCCCTGTTGCCTTGCAATACGACACGGGTGATTTTGTTCAGCTAATGGCTAAATCGCAAGAGCTTGCTGATGTGGCCGGTTTTGCTGCACGTCGAGCTGAAAGTGAAAAGAAAGGACTATTGCGAGGCATGGGTTATTCAAGCTATATCGAAGCATGTGGTCTGGCACCCAGCAATTTAGCCGGTGCTTTGGGTGCACGTGCAGGCCTATTTGAATGTGGTGAAGTTCGCGTTCACCCAACAGGCAGTGTGACCGTATTCACAGGCTCACACAGCCATGGTCAAGGCCATGAAACAACTTTCGCCCAAGTGGTAGCCGCACGTCTGGGTATTCCAGTTGAAAACGTTGATATTGTTCACGGTGACACCGGCCGCGTTCCCTTTGGTATGGGCACCTATGGCTCACGATCTATTTCCGTGGGTGGCGCAGCCATTATGAAAGCGATCGATAAAATAGAAGCTAAAGCCAAGAAAATTGCTGCACATTTAATGGAAGCGAGTGATACCGATATTGATTTTGCAAACGGTGAATTCACTGTGCGGGGCACTGATAAAAAAGTACCCTTTGCACAAATCGCCCTGACAGCATATGTTCCTCATAACTACCCACTAGATAAACTTGAGCCGGGTTTAAACGAAACAGCTTTCTATGACCCCACCAACTTTACCTTCCCGTCAGGTACGTACATTTGTGAAGTTGAAATCAACCCTAAAACGGGTGAAACACGAGTAGATCGTTTCACAGCTGTTGACGATTTTGGCACCATCATCAACCCGATGATTGTTGAAGGCCAAGTTCACGGTGGCATCGCACAAGGTATTGGGCAAGCGTTAATGGAAAACTGCGTTTATGACCGCCAAACGGGTCAACTTTTAACCGGTTCATTTATGGACTACACCATGCCCCGTGCCGACGACTTACCCAACTTCACCTTGGGCTATCACAGCACACCTTGCACCACCAACCCGCTAGGTACTAAAGGGTGTGGCGAAGCAGGTGCAATTGGTTCACCACCGGCTGTCATCAATGCTGTGCTTGATGCACTGGCGCCCTTAGGTGTGAAAGACTTCGATATGCCTGCCACCCCACTTCGTGTGTGGGAAGCCATTCAATCAGCGCGCGTTTAATTTAAAGGAAACACACTATGTATGACTTCAAATATGAACGCGCAGAATCAGTTGATCAGGCCGTAAAAATGATTCAAGACGGGGGTCAGTTGTTAGCAGGCGGGCAGACGTTATTGGCTTCAATGAAGCAACGCCTAACGCACCCTGAAGCTTTGATTGATTTAGGCCGTATGAGCGAGCTTGTAGGCATTAAACAAGACGGTTCAAATTTTGTCATTGGTGCCATGACACGGCATCAAGATGTGGCCAAACATGCCGGCATTAAGCAACATATTCCTGGGTTGGCACACCTGGCAGGTGGTATTGGTGATAAGCAAGTCAGGGCCATGGGCACCATTGGTGGTTCGTTGGCTAATAACGACCCAGCGGCATGTTACCCCAGCGCTGTTATGGCGTTAGACGCAACGATTCATACCAATACACGCACCATTAAAGCCGATGATTATTTTCTAGGTATGTACAGCACCGCGCTTGAGGCTGATGAAGTGATTACTGCCGTAAGCTTCCCGATTCCTAAAAAATCAGCCTATGCTAAGTTTAAACAACCCGCATCTCGCTACGCATTAGTAGGCGTTTTTGTAGCGCAAACCGATGGTGGTGTTAGGGTTGCCATTACAGGTGCTGGTAACGGTGTATTTAGACACGAAGGGCTTGAGAAAGCACTGCAATCTTCATTTACATCAGCCGCCATTGAAGGCATTAAAGTTGATGACAGTGAACTCAGTGGTGATTTACATGCATCTGCTGCCTATCGTGCCAGTTTAATAACCACCCAAACCCAACGTGCAGTTGACGCTGCATTGGCTGCTTGATTGATTCACAAAAGGTTTTAGTATTGTTGTGAATATATCAATTGATCAGCTTGTACAGTCGTTTGAGTCGGTCGGGTATTTTCCTGACCGACGCTTAGCAACAGCCGTTTACTTAGCACAGGCACTAAATCGACCTTTATTGCTTGAGGGCGAACCCGGTGTGGGTAAAACTGAGCTGGCAAAGGTGTTGGCTCAAATCACCAACCGTTCGCTCATTCGCTTGCAATGTTATGACGGTTTAGAACAGCGTGAAGCACTATACGAATGGAACTATGCGGCTCAGCTCATTCATATGCGTGCCGCCCAAACTGAACGTAACGCAGAACAAATTGAACAAGAGGTCTATCAGTCAAAATATTTGATTAGACGTCCTTTATTACGTGCACTTGAGACCCCTGCACCCGGGGCGGTTTTACTGATTGATGAAATTGATCGTGCAGATGAACCCTTTGAAGCTTTTCTACTTGAGTATCTAGGTGAATACCAAGTGAGCATTCCGGAACTGGGTACGATTCGCGCGCAACATCAACCCATCACTATTTTGACCAGCAATCGTACCCGTGATTTAAGCGATGCGATCAAACGTCGTTGTTTGTACCATTGGGTTGACTACCCTGAACGCGTGCGCGAACTGGCCATTGTGCAGCATCGTGTGCCTGACTTGTCAGCTCGACTGAGCGACCAAGTGACTCAGTTTATAGAAAGGCTTCGCCTACAACCCACGGCAAATGCCTTTTCGCGTAGCCCAGGCATAGCAGAAAGTATTGAGTGGGCCAAAGCATTGGTGGCTCTCAATACGCTTGAGCTAGACCCAGAAATTGTGCAAAGTACAGCCGGTGTTATTTTTAAACAGCGAGATGATGTCGCGGCACTAGAACCCCTCATCGAAGAACTGCTCGCACCCGCTGATAAAACCTAATGCTGGGTTTAATTTAAAAGATGCAGCTCGGTGACGCACGAAAAGGTAAGTTAGCCCACAATTTAATTGGTTTTGGTCGTGCATTAAGACGTGCGGGCATGCCAGTTGATGCTTCGCGTATCGCCTTAGCTCAACAAAGCTGTGCCCTCGTTGGCTTTGATCAACGACAAGATCTCAAAGCGGCCTTAGAAGCCGTATTTGTCAGTCGCCATACCGATCGTACCGTGTTTAGTGAATTATTTGATGCGTTTTTTCGTAACCCAGAAATTACTAAACAGTTGATGGCGCAGTTAATGCCCCAAACTAAGGCGGCAACTGAACCTAAAAGAAGCCCGCGCGCGCAAGAAGCCCTAGCCGCCCCGCCCCCTATTTCAAAACCATCAAAAAGTGTACCCCCTAAAGAAGAAGAAATTAAACTTGATGCAGCCATGTCAGCCAGTGCCCAACATCGACTTAGACATGCTGATTTTGATCAGTTAAGCGCCAGTGAATTTAGATTGGTTGAACGACTTGCACGAGAAATACCCTTGCCCTTACCTCAATTTAAAGCGCGTCGTTCGGTGCAATCGGCTCGAGGTGACCGTATACACTGGGGTCGCCTACTTAACGAGGCAGGCCGGTTCGATGGTGAAGTGCTGTCGCTACCTAAACAACGACGTCGTTTGCAACCCCTACCCCTTTTAATATTGGTTGATGTGTCGGGTTCAATGGAACGCTATGCGCGTCTGATGTTGGCTTTTTTGCATCATGCAACCCGTCACCTTAAACGATCTGTGTATGCGTTTGGTACACAACTCACCCCTTTAACATCAGCCTTTAACGAAGACGATACCGATAAAATGTTGCTACAAACCAACTCGGTTATTGAAGATTTTGGTGGTGGTACACAAATTGGTGAGTCAATCGCCACATTTCATCATGACTTTCGGCATGAAATGGTCGGGCGACGCACCCTTGTTTTATTGATCAGCGATGGCCTTGATACGGGTGACCTGACGCAACTTGATCAACACTTAAATTGGCTTGCTAAACAATCAAGCCAGTTGGTTTGGTTAAACCCTTTATTGCGTTACGATGGTTACGCACCTTTAGCAGGTGGGGCGCGGTTAATTGCAAAACATGCTGATCAAACGCTTGCTATACATAATTTAGACAGCTTAGAAAAATTAGCGCGTTCACTTGCACGAGTGACCTCGAAACAGATACATGAACCGTTTAATTCTTAACCCTAATCTCAGCATTAAGTCTGTGCCTGAGTCTAAGACTTACTAATCGTTTTACACTTTAAGCTTGTACTCAAAAAATTAGGGAAGTTTATTATGCAGATGCAAGGTAATCGCCAACTCACCGCCACCGCCGAACAAGCTTGGCAAGCCCTAAACGACCCCCATATTTTGAAACAATGCATTCCAGGTTGCCAAAGCTTTGAACTCAAATCACCTGATGTGTATAGCGTTGCAGCGGCCATTAAAGTCGGGCCTGTTTCAGCCAAATTTTCAGGAACAGTCACACTTTCAGACATCAAACCCCCCCATGCCTATACGTTATCGTTTGAAGTGCAAGGCGGTGTTGCAGGCCATGGTAAAGGCATGTCACACGTAGAGCTCGTTCCAAATGCCGAGGGCGTTTTACTGAACTACACCGTTGAGTCGCAAATTGGCGGCAAGCTTGCCCAACTGGGTCAGCGCTTAATAGATGGTGCGGCCAAGTCAATGGCGAACGATTTTTTTAAACGTTTTGAAGTGGTTCTTGAAGAACAAACAGCGGCGGCTGAAGGCCAATCGCCTACGGGTACAACTGCAGATACGAAACCTAATCAAGATACCGATCAAGCCAACGATCTGAATTCTGGGTCTTTACCGCGGTGGCTGATTATTGCTGCAGCGGCCGCCGCAGCAGCAATTTTTTATTACATTTATCAATAATCCGAGGTTAAGAAAAGATGGAAAACCAAGACGTTATCGTTTTAAAACGACTGCTTGAATGGCGAGAAAGTCATCAAAAAGCAGTCTTGGTTACGGTTACTCAAACATGGGGCTCTTCACCCCGCCCAGTCGGTTCAATTATGGCGTTGTGCGAAACGGGTGCGGTAGTTGGTTCGGTATCGGGCGGTTGTATTGAAGACGACTTGATCGCTCAATATGCACACACCGGCATTCAAGCGGGTCATGTGCCCCGCCCAATAAATGATGCCCCACCTGAGCGAGTTAAGTACGGCATTACAGCCGAAGAAGCCAACCGCTTTGGTCTGCCATGCGGCGGTACGCTTGAGCTACTACTTGAATTTAACCCCAACACCGAAACGCTCAAATTGCTTATTCAATCGCTAGAAAAAGGCGAATTAATGCAACGCATCACAGATCTAAAAACGGGTGTTGTGACCTTGCAAGCGACTCAAAGCGTCTCCGCACTTAAAATGAATGACCAGCAGTTAGTTAATACTTTTGGGCCTCAATACCGCATGCTTTTGATTGGTGCGGGTCAGCTTGGGGAATACATCGCCACCATGGCACTGTTTTGTGGCTTTAGTGTCACCATTTGCGACCCTCGAGAGTCGTACGCATCAGGTTGGCGCACCCAAGGGGTGAGTCACATGAGCGACTGGCCTGATGACGCCGTCAAACGCTTTGCCCCCGACCGACGCACGTGCATTTTGGCGCTCACGCATGACCCCAAACTAGACGACCTAGCCCTTTTAGAGGCCATTGAAACAGACGCTTTTTACGTTGGTGCAATTGGTTCGCGTAAGAATAATCAAGCACGCAAACAACGCATGATTGAACATTTTGAGCAAACTGAGGCCACATTGTCTAAATTAAAGGGCCCCATTGGTGTTTTTATTGGTAGTAAAACACCAGCAGAAATAGCAGTAAGCATCATGGCAGAGGTACTTGCGGTTAAAAATGCAGTCGATGTTCCCGATCAAATGCATGTTGCACAAGCTAAAGCATTGCAAGAGAAAGAAAATACTAAAATCATCTAAAAATCACTAATTTCGCTTAAATTTACAGCAATATATTCGCTGGCAAGGTTAATTGAAACAAAATTTGCCGTAAACCTACTTTATTGGTTAGACTAGTATCCGTCTTAATAAGCTTTCGAGCTCAAAGTTGTGCCTCTAAACCTGCTTGCCAGGTCACAGTTACCCTGAATTTTTAGGGTTCAATCGCTCAAACAGAGCATTCGCCGCCCCACCTAATGTGGGGTATGCCAGCACTCTTCGAGTGCATTACCGGACTCGCTTCGCAAAACTGCGTTGCGACAATGAATGGTTAACGAGCACTAAGCCAAACTTTGTCCATCGGTCACTTTTGACCCGAACGAACGGAGAAATCTATGAAATTAAGCAAACGCTTTAATCGACCTATACTTTCGCTATTGGCTGCAACCGCTATCACCGCACTAACAGGTGGTGTCGCCCAAGCAGCTTGCGGCCCCGTCACCATCGCCGAAATGAACTGGGCTAGCGCACAAGCCGCAGCCCGCGTTGATGAATTTATTCTCAAGCACGGCTATGGTTGCAAAGCTGAAACTGTACCCGGCGACACCATGCCAACAGCTACTTCCATGACAGAAAAAGGGCGCCCCGATATTGCCCCAGAATTATGGATGAATTCTGTCAAAGAGCCCATTGAGAAAGCTGTGACAGAAAAACGTCTCATCATTGTCGGCGATGTACTGGAAGACCCCGCTAAAAACGCCGGTGAAGGTTGGTGGGTACCCACTTACATGATTGAGAAAAACCCAGAATTAGCCACCATTGAAGGTGTGAAAAAAAATGTAGCTTTATTTAAAGACCCAGAGGACCCCAATCGCGGTCGTTTAGTGGGTTGCCCAGCTGGGTGGGCTTGCCAAATCTCAACGGCAAATTTGTTTAAAGCTTTTGACATGCAGAAGGCTGGCTTTAACTTAGTTGACCCCGGTTCAGGTGCAGCCTTATCGGGTGCAATTTCTAAAGCTTATAACCGTCAACAGCCTATCTTGGCTTATTACTGGGCTCCGACAGCTTTGCTGTCAAAGCTTGACATGACACGCGTTGACTTAGGGCCTTATGACCAAAAAACTTTTGAAGCGTGCATCGCTTTGGTCACATGCACTGACCCCAAGCCCAATAACTTCGCCGTGTCTGAAATTAAAACGGTGGTTTCAAGCAAATTTGCCGACACTCAACCTGAAGCTATGGCGTACTTGAAAGCCCGCGTTTGGCCCATGAAAGACTTTGGTGCCGTTTTGCAATACATGCAACAAGAGCAAGCTAATGGCAAAGATGCTGCTATTTACTTCTTGAAAACCTACCCAGAAACATGGAAGAAATGGGTTTCTACAGACGTTGCGGCAAAAGTTCAAGCCGCACTTTAAAGTCACCCCGAGTGTCAGGCTGGTAATCAAAAACACCCGTTCTACCGCAACGACTCACGAGGCCATTGCGGTAGATAGGGGTTACTTTTTAAAAATAAAAAAAGAGGCGATATGTTCTGGTCTTCTACTTTTCCTCAGCTCAATGCTGACACATTGCGTGCCATATCGCGCGCAATTGATCGAGGCTACTTAAGCTTCTCACGCGAGTATGGCGCCGGCATTGAGGCCTTTTTCAACCCATTACTTCATTTTTTAGTATGGTTTGAACACATTCTGCTTGACTCACCTTGGTGGATCATCTTAGCTGCCATCAGTGGTACAGCCTACCTCGCGTCTAAAAGCTGGAAATTGGCACTCGGTGTTTTAGCGTCATTAGCCGTTATAGGCTATTTAGGCATGTGGGACAACACCATGCGCACCATGGCAATGATTTTGGTTTCCACCCTACTGTCTATTCTTGTTGGCATACCCATTGGTATTTTTATGTCGCGATCAAAGCGCGGTCAAAACGTCATTTTGCCCATACTTGATGTGATGCAAACCATGCCTAGTTTTGTGTATTTAATACCCGTTGTCATGTTATTGGGCATCGGTAAAGTACCGGGTTTAATTGCTGTGGTGATTTATGCAATTTCTCCGGTTATTCGTTTAACCAACCTGGGCATTCGACTGGTTGATAAGGAAGCACTTGAGGCAGCTGACGCATTTGGCGCAAGCCGTTTTCAAAAGTTATTGCGGGTTCAACTGCCACTTGCGCTGCCCACCATTATGGCGGGCATTAATCAAACCATCATGATGGCATTGGCTATGGTTGTGATTGCATCAATGATTGGTGTCAAAGGCTTAGGTCAACCTGTATTGCAGGCTGTAACCAATCAATATTTTGCCTTAGGGCTTTTTAATGGCACCGCAGTGGTTGTGCTGGCCATTATTTTTGATCGCATCACCCAGAGTTTTGGCATGCGCTTACAGCGCCACCGCTAAGGAGATCGATAATGAGTGACAATATTATTTCAATTAAAAACCTATATAAAGTTTTTGGTAAAGATTCCAAAAAGGCCATGCAGTGGGTACACAACGGCATGGGTAAAGATGAATTGCTTGAAAAAACCAAGCATGTCATCGGTTTAAACAACGTTAACCTTGATATGGAAAGGCATCGTATTCAAGTGGTGATGGGGCTTTCAGGCTCTGGCAAATCAACACTGATTCGTCATATCAACCGTTTGATTGCCCCAACAGAAGGCGAAATCTGGGTTGACGGTCAAGACGTATTAAAACTAAGCCCCAAAGCATTGCGAGAATTTAGACGTTTTAAAGTGTCGATGGTGTTTCAAAAATTTGCCTTATTTCCGCACCGTACGATCAAAGAAAATGTAGGTTACGGTCTTGAAAATCAAGGCGTCGATGCTAATAAACTTAAAACCACTTGCGAACACTGGATCAACCGTGTCGGTTTAAGCGGCTTTGAAAATCATTACCCGAGCCAATTGTCTGGTGGTATGCAACAACGCGTAGGCCTAGCCAGAGCACTCGCTACCGATGCTGAAATCTTGTTAATGGACGAAGCTTTTTCTGCACTTGACCCACTGATTCGCACCGAGATGCAAGACGTCTTGCTTGATTTGCAAAACGAACTCGAAAAAACCATCGTGTTTATTACGCACGATCTTGATGAAGCCTTGCGTATTGGTGACAACATTGCTATTTTGCGCGACGGCGTTATTGTGCAGACAGATGACCCACAAAATATTTTAATGAACCCTGCTAATTCTTATGTTTCAGAGTTCATGAAAGACATTAATCGTGCTCGTGTGCTGCGGGTTCGTGCCATCATGAAACCGCTTGAACAAGGTGATAAAGGGCCAATCGTTAAAGGTAGCACCACCATTGAAAGCGCTTTACAAATATTGGCTGAAAGCACCAGTGATCGACTCATCATTACCGATCGTCGTGGCGAAAAAGTAGGGCATTTAACGATTGAAGATTTAATACGCGGTATGCGTCGCCCCACTTCGGCAGAAATACAAGCAGAAGCGCAGGCTGAAGCACAAGTTGATGCTGAAATACAAACTGAGTCGACAGCCCATTAGATGTCTTGGGCTGAGGCTGAGTCTGGAGTGAACCAGGTCATTAATTTTCCAGACTCACCCTGCACTTAAGCAAAACACAAGGGTACTTGAACAAAATCACCCTAAACTCTATTCAATATAAGGTTTAGAATGATTCTTTAAACCTCGATTTTGATTTTATGCAACGCATTAAGTTGGTATGGTGGTTTATTTTTATTGGTGTCACCCTCACCTACTGGGTGAGCATAAATGCAATTGATCAAACATTAACACTGTGGGCACTTCGTAAATCAACGCTTTACTACACCGGCATTATGGCAACGGCCATGATGTCTTTAGGTGTGGTGTTAGCCATGCGGCTACCCGTTGTTGAAAATTTAATCGGCGGGTTAGATCAACATTATCGACTGCACAAATGGGTAGGCATTTCTACCGCCCTTTTTGCGTTAGCCCACTGGCTCATCAAGCTTGGCCCTAAATGGCTTGTTAAGCATGGCTTTGCAGACTCATTATCATTTAAAACACCAACAGACATCGTCGGTTTTTTTGCAGAAAGCAACCCCCTTTCACCCGCAAACAGTTTCGCCAAAGATTTAGGTGAATGGGCTATTTATGCCATGCTGGTCTTGGTTGTTTTAGCTTTGTGGAAGCGTTTTCCTTACCGTGCTTTCTTTAAAACACATCGGCTCATGGCCATTATTTACATTGCGCTAGTGTTTCACAGCGCAGTATTGTTTGGTGAAGTCGGTTGGGTAACCCCTGTCGGTATTTTCATGGCTATTGTGATGGCAATCGGTTGCGTATGTGCTGTCACGTCGCTTATGGGTAAAGTCGGTGCACGACATCGCACAACAGGCCGTGTGACCCACATTACCGAGCATTCTGAAGACCGCGTCTTAGAAGTACATATTGACTTAGGAAACGGTTGGCACGGTCATGAAGCGGGTCAGTTCGCCTTTGTAACCTTTGACCCCAAAGAAGGCGCGCACCCCTTTAGTATTTCATCACCTTGGCGCAACGATGGCGAAGTCGTATTTCATATTAAGGCATTGGGCGACTATACCTCTAAGCTACCCACCCACATTACTGCCGGTCAACGCGTTACGGTTGAAGGCCCCTACGGTCGTTTTAGGTTTGACCCCTATCCTGTTTTGAAAAAAATTGAATCTGATGTTCCCCACCAAGTATGGATAGCCGGTGGCATTGGGATTACTCCATTTTTATCACGACTGCAAATGATCGCTGAATCTACAAAATTAAATGGGCCTTCACAAAAAACAACAACCTTACCCATCACGCTCTACTATTGCACGCGTATTCATGATTCAAGCTTTGTGAATGATTTGCATCAGCTCAGTGAACAAGCGCACATCACATTGCACATGATTGTTTCAGGTCGAGATCAACCGCTAACAGCCGATCGACTTAAACGAGACATCCCCACTTGGTTATCTGCACATTTCTGGTTTTGTGGACCAGCTGGCTTAGGTCAATCACTTCGAGACGACCTTGTAGCCCAAGGCTTAAAAAGTAGTGATTTTCATCAAGAGCTTTTTGAGATGCGCTAACGCAGCGCTTCCTTTTTTAAAAACATATCGTTATATACTTGAGTACATATCGATAATTGATGTCGATAACTGATATCAATATCTGAGTATTTAAACGACGGAACTTGTGATGAAGCGCTTTTTTGTATTGATCGTTTTAACCATAAGCATGTTGGGGGCTCAAGCCCAAACCTTGGTTGTTTCGGCTGCGGCCAGCTTAACCAATGCATTCACTGACATAGGTTCTGTGTTTGAAACAGAAAACCCAGGCATGACCATTCGCTTTAATTTTGCAGCCTCAGGCACCCTTGTTCAACAAATCAATCAAGGCGCCCCCGCAGATGTCTTGGCCACAGCCGATACCTACTCAATGAATCGTGCCCAAAAAGCCAAATTAATTAAAACGGCGACACGAATCAATTTTGTCGAAAATCAGCTGGTATTAATTACCCCAACTGATTCAAAACTAAATCTCACAACGTTACCTGACTTAAACAATGCATATGTCACTCGCATTGCAATCGGTAACCCAAACAGTGTGCCGGCAGGTCTGTATGCAAAAAATACACTCGAATCAGCTCAATTGTGGCAATACCTAGCACCTAAACTGATCATGGCTCAGAATGTTCGGCAAGCCACCTTGTACGTTTCACAAAATGAAGTCGATGCAGGGTTTGTCTTTTTAACCGATGCCAATACGGCAGGTAAAGCCGTTAAAGTTGCGTTCGTTGTGAATACACCCAATACCATTGTTTACCCTGCCGCCGTGGTGACCGGTACCACCCAGCCTGACATCGCTCAAAAATTTATACATTTCCTTAAAAGTGATGCGGCACAGAATATTTTCACCCGCCACGGTTTTAAATCGGTGACCCAATGAGTTCTTTTGAATTTGATTCAGCATTAATTGCGTTGGGTTTAACACTCAAAATATCGCTCTGGGCAACTGCTATTAATTTAATACTTGCTGTTGGCTTAGCTTATTACTTTGCAACAAGGCGCTTTGCTTTACGAAACACTTTAGACGCTATATTGACGTTACCCATGGTGCTGCCACCCACAGTTCTTGGGTATTACCTTTTAGTGTTATTGGGCCGACAAGGCCCTATTGGTGAGTTTTTAGAGCATTATTTTAATATTCGATTGATTTTTACTTGGCAAGGCGCAGTTATTGCAGCCGCCATCACATCATTTCCATTAGTTTTTAAATCGGCACGTGCCGCTTTTGAATCAGTCAACCCACAGTTTAGGCAAGCTGCAAGTAGCCTAAGCATTCATCATTTTTTTATTTTTTTTCGTGTCACGCTGCCCCTTGCATGGCGCGGCATCATGGCGGGCACGCTATTGGGTTTTGCACGCTCAATGGGCGAGTTTGGTGCAACATTGATGGTAGCAGGCAGCATTCCCGGTCAAACGCAAACGCTTTCAATCACCGTATACGAAGCCGTACAGGCTGGTCAAGACCAATTGGCCAATTTTTTAGTGATGCTTATTTCTATTGTGGGGTTTTTGATTTTAATCACCTCAAATTACTTGACCCCTCGCGGTATGAGAAACACTCATGCTTAGTACAAATGACAGTTCAAAAAACAGCTTAAATAACAGCTTAAATAATAGTTCAAGTGACCGTTCAAAACCAGCAACTAATAAAAATAGCGTTCGCGCTCAGCACCGCAACTCGAATCAGCCCCAAACGGTTTGGCAAATCGATCTTCAGCACACCTTGGGTCAAGGTGAAACACAATTCAATGTAGACATTCAGTTTAAAAGCACAGCACAACGCATTGTATTGTTAGGCCCGTCAGGGGCAGGCAAAAGTCAAACGCTCATGATGCTTGCAGGGTTGGTAGAACCAAAACAAGGGTTGATTCGTTTTAAAGAACGCGTTTTACTCGACACCTCAAAAAAAATATGCCTGACCCCGCAACAACGGCGCGTATCTTATATGTTTCAAGACTATGCGTTGTTTGAACATTTAACCGTGGCACAAAATATTGGGTTTGCACTCAGCAAAGGTTTATTTAACCCCAGTAGCAAACGTATTGACGATAAAGTTAATGTTTGGCTTGATCGTCTGGGTATGGCTGACGCCGCTTTAAAATACCCGCATCAATTATCAGGCGGGCAAAAACAACGTGTTGCGCTGGCTCGCTCGCTCGTGCATCAACCCGATGCGCTGTTACTTGATGAACCTTTTGCTGCGCTTGACCGTGACATTCGTGGCGAACTTAGAAGCTTACTGATCGATGTTCAGTCTGAACTCAACTTACCGATGATTTTAATTACCCACGACGCTGAAGACGCACAGGCTTTCGCGCAAGATACCATCCTAATCAATGCTGGCAAAATTGTTGGGGAATGAAACCTATTATGACTATTCACTTATCTGCCTCAACAGCATTGCAACAAGGTCAGATGTCGCCGGGCCAATCTAAACAATGGGTTTTAATCAAAGCTATTGCCATCACAGGCTCTATTACGCAAGCCGCCAAGGCCGTTGGTATGAGTTACAAAGCCGCGTGGGACAACATTGAAAAAATGAATATGCATTCAGCACAACCGCTTTTAACTCGGTCAACGGGCGGTAAAGGTGGGGGTTCAACACACCTAACCCCCTACGGCGTTAAATTACTCAAACGCTACGAAGACCTCAACCATTATTTAAATCGTTACCTCGATTTATTGAATCAGTACTCAACCAACCTTGAAACCGACATTGATTTAATTCACCTCTTAAATATGAAAACCAGTGCTAGCAATCAATTTTCAGGAAAAATCACACTCATCAAAACGGGAAAAGTGAATGATGAAATCACGGTTGCTATCAGCTCAAATACAAGCCTAGTGGCGTCTATTACCAGCCACAACGCGCAAGACATGCAGTTGGCCATGGGCGATATTGTGTTTGTTCTTATTCAGGCTTCTTCAATCATTGTGATGACTGGTATAAAAAAAGGTCAACTATCGGCCCGCAACCAAATGGCCGGCATCATCTCGGTTCTTAAACCAGGTGCCGTAAATGTAGAGGTAACGATAGATTGTGGAGATGGGCAAACGTTAGTCACCATGGTGACTGAACAAAGCGTGGCAGACATGAAACTTAAAAAAGGGGTGCCCGTCATCGCCGCTTTCAAAGCGGGCCACGTGATGCTAGGTAAATTAGCCTAGCATTAACCCTAAGCAGGCTTAAATTTATTGTTTAACACCCTCTTTTAAGCATTGTTTTTTGTATGGCAGGTCATTTTGAGGGGGCTTTAGGGCTCGATCGCTGTAAGATACTAAAACTAAATTTACGTATAAAAACTAATAAAAGACAAGACCCATGAAATCAAATCACATGACGCGTTACATCCTTATTGCCATGGTTTTAGGTATTCTTGTGGGCCATGTTGCTTTTTTGTGGGGTCACGACAACGGTTACGCTAAATCTTATTCTGAATACATTTCAATTTTTACAGACATATTTTTGCGCATGATCAAAATGATTATTGCACCACTGGTGTTTGCAACGTTGGCGTGCGGTATTGCCAAAATGGGCGATGGCAAGGCTATTGGCCGAGTGGGCTTGAAGGCGTTTGGCTGGTTTTTAATGATGTCGATTATCTCTTTATTGCTTGGTCTGATGCTGGTGCATCTTTTTCAACCCGGCAGTGGCCTTCATATGCCTATACCCGAGGCTAATGCAGCAACAGGCCTTTCTCACGAGGGCAAAGGTCTTGTGAATTTTGTACACCATATTTTCCCCACTAGCATTTTTGACGCTATGGCGAAAAATGAGATTTTGCAAATTGTCGTGTTTGCTCTCTTTTTTGGTGTGGCGGGGGCTTCAATGGGTCAAAAAGCAGAACCCTTTTTTAAAGCACTTGATATTTTGGGCCACATCATGCTCAAGATAACCACCGCAGTCATGAATTTTGCACCGGTGGCCGTATTTGCAGCCGTGTCATCTGTCATAGCACTTGATGGCTTGGGTGTACTGATGACTTACGGCAAATTTTTACTTAGTTTCTACATTGCCATTTTAATTCTGTGGGGCGCTATATTTTTAGCGGGTTACATCATGCTAGGTCGCTCTGTCACGACGCTATTTAAAATGATGCGTGAACCCGCACTGCTTGCTTTTACAACCGCAAGCTCTGAAGCCGCTTACCCGAAAACGCTTGAACAGGTTGAGCGCTTTGGTTGCAGCAACCGTATTGCATCATTTGTTTTACCCATGGGCTACTCGTTTAACCTAGATGGTTCAATGATGTACTGCACGTTTGCAGCACTGTTCATTGCGCAAATTTACGGTATTGACATGACCTGGACGCAGCAGCTGATGCTGCTGTTCATGCTTTTAATCACCTCTAAAGGTATCGCGGGTGTTCCGCGTGCATCGTTAGTGGTTATTGCGGCAGTTTTGCCACAATTTGACATTCCCGAAGCGGGTATTTTGCTGATACTTGGCGTTGATCACTTCTTAGATATGGCTCGCTCAGCCACCAACGTGTTTGGTAATGGCGTGGCCACCGCTGTGATTTCTAAAGCTGAAGGTGAGCTTAAACGGCACGACATCGAGCAGCCCAAACACCCGCATACAACCACGTCGGCAACTTAACCGATACACTGCAAAACAACCCAGTGCATAGCGCTGAATTGTTTTGCTGTATATAGCTTAAAAGTATCATTTGCTTATCGTATTAAGTAATTTAGAGAATATTTAAATACAGGTTAAAGTTATAAAAACTTTACGTGCAGTCTTGGCACATAAAACGACGTTACTGGAAATTTAATGAAATTTGAAACACTCGCCATACACGCTGGCTACTCATCTGACCCCACCACTAAATCAGTCGCTACCCCGATTTACCAAACGGTGGCCTATTCATTTGATAGCGCACAACACGGTGCTGACTTGTTTGACCTAAAGGTTGCAGGCAATATTTACACCCGCATCATGAACCCAACTAACGATGTACTAGAAAAACGCGTGGCGGCTCTTGAGGGTGGCATTGCAGCGTTAGCCGTTGCGTCTGGCATGGCAGCCATAACCTATGCCATTCAAACGATTACTGAGGCGGGTGACAACATTGTGTCTGCCAGTACACTTTACGGTGGCACTTACAATTTATTTGCGCATACCTTTCCACAACAAGGCATTACGGTGCGGTTTGCTGATTCTCGCGACCCCGCTAGCTTTGCACAACATATCGACGAACGTACCAAGGCCATATATTGCGAATCAGTTGGCAATCCCCTAGGCAATGTCACTGATATTGAAGCGCTGGCTAAAGTAGCCCACGATCACGGTATACCTTTAATTGTTGACAACACCGTACCCAGCCCTTACTTGACGCGCCCTATTGAGCACGGTGCCGATATTGTTGTGCAATCACTCACTAAGTATTTAGGTGGTCATGGCAACAGTGTGGGCGGTGCGATTATTGATAGCGGTAAATTCCCATGGGCTGAACATAAGGCGCGCTTTAAACGCTTAAACGAACCTGATGTGAGCTACCACGGCGTTGTTTACACAGAAGCGTTAGGCGCTGCAGCATTCATTGGGCGTGCCCGCGTTGTGCCGTTGCGCAATACCGGCGCCGCGTTAGCACCCATTAATGCATTTCTAATTTTGCAAGGTATTGAAACCTTACCACTGCGTATGGACCGTATCTGTGAAAACACGCTAGCCATTGCACATTACTTGCAGTCGCATCCCAAAGTTGAATGGGTGCGTTACGCCGGTTTGCCTGATCACCCCGATCATGCTTTGGTGCAAAAACAAATGAGCGGTAAGGCTTCAGGCATTCTGTCGTTCGGTCTAAAAACCCAAGAAGCAGACCCCCGTGCGGCCGGTGCGCGCTTTCTAGATGGCTTGAATTTGTTTATTCGATTAGTCAATATTGGTGACGCGAAATCAACGGCCACTCACCCTGCATCAACCACACATCGCCAACTTGACCCAGCTGAACTTGAAAAAGCCGGTGTCAGCGAAGGCATGGTGCGGTTGTCGGTTGGCATTGAACACATCAGTGATTTACAAGCCGATTTAGAACAGGCACTCGCAAAAGTTTAAGTGTTGTCTTGGCGTCAACAACTTAGGCGGCTCGATCAATTTCGCCGTGTTAACACTCAAAGCTTATCGAATGCTATGTTTAGGGTGTTGGGCAAGAGCCGTCATTTACTTGCGCGTCAATTAACCCCGGCTGAGGT